>OOCQ01000250.1_pt1 | contig 48490 bp, 76 predicted proteins | sample 1671121 | NCBI WGS metagenome assembly OOCQ01 (sample SAMN06348124, study PRJEB24527) | human gut metagenome | biome: human gut; feature: ankylosing spondylitis patient; material: feces | host: Homo sapiens | place: China | collected 2015-10 | reverse complement strand
CGGACGATATTTTCGTGTCACCCTCATACCATCCTGTGAAGGAATATGTATATTGAGCCGTATTCGCTAACAATGTAGCCACCGCAGTTGCTGTCCCACCCCAGTTAATCTTCTCAGACGTCTTATTGATAGTGTTGATATAATCACCTTTCGAATAAGTAACAGTCCAAGTCGATGTGGCTTGCGTGATAGTTACTGTTCCAGTCACTGAAGATGTTGAACCCGTTACAGAAACTTTTCCTGTACGTTTCCCCACAGTATTCTTTGGGATTGAAATTTGCATTGAAAAGACAAACTCATCAACCGCTCCTGGGTCGTCAGGAATTGACGTCCCGTTCACAGTCAATAAGCCATTAGCGGTATAATTCGCAGGAAGAACAATAGGGATATCATTCCCCGAACCAAGAGCGAAAGTAATCTTCGGTGAGTTACTCTTTCCAGAAACAGTTATCGTCGAAGCTCCTTCGCCTACCTCAAATGAAGTCTTGTCCAAAGTAATGTATTCAGCAGTTGGCTCTTGCTTAACTTGGTAAGATTTTGCCGCTTCAATTCCTTTGACCACAGCCGTAACAACTGTCTGACGTTCAAGGCGACCTTTATGTATCGTGCCTGAATTGGTCAGAGTAGCGTCACCCTCTCCGGTCATTGGATTAACGGTCAACCAAGAATCTTTCGCCATACCTTAAATTCTTTTTAAATAGTTACTAACTAACAGTCCAAGGCACATTCGTGCTGACTTGGAATGTCTTACTTCCACCAGCAGCGTCGTAATCCAACGAGGTCGGTGTAACATCAAGATAATTAATCTTAGCAACCAGACTCACTGCTTCCTGAGCCGTAAATGTATAGGTCGCATTCGAACTCACCTTAGATGAACCACTGTACCATCCGTCAAATACGTCACCACTCTTCAACAAGTTACATTTCGCAGTAACTTGGTCTCCAACGTTCACTTCCGCTGTTGCTGTCGCTCCCGCAGTACCATTATTGATTTGAACCGTTCCTCGGCTTGTGACATCGGAATTAACTGAAAGAGTAACTTGGAACACACCCTTCGCAATGTCTTTCAACATCACATAGTCATTATTTCCGTAGGAAGCCAAAGAATCAGCGTCAAATTTATTGGTCGCGATAAGTTCCTTCTTGCGGACGTAATCGTTAGCAGCCACGCCAATATCGCCAGGAGTTATCCCAACGCTGTCGGCAGCCTGTTTCGATGTCGCATACGGATTATTTGCCATGATTAAGAAGTTTTTCCAGCACCTGACTGGCAATCTACATATTTCTTGAAAACGATATTTCCTGATACGGAATTAATCTTGTCGATAATTCCTTGCCCAGTGAGTTTATCAAGAATGTTCTTTTCCGTCAGATTGTTCAAAATGCTTGACGGATTGTCTTGCTGAGTCTGAACCGCTGTCAGCAGTTCGTCGACCTTTGCTCCTGTAAATTTCGATTTGTACGCCATATCTTTCTTATTTTAATGGTTATTCTTTCAATACACCAAAGTCCTCCCCAGTACTATCCTGGAACGGCTCGTCACTATCAAAAGGAATGAACGGTTCCCGAAGACCCAGTTGAGTAATCGTAAAGGAAGATGTCAAGGGGATAGTCCCTTCGGTGATTTTACCTGTTACAGTCATTCTCCTGTCGAACCCCTCATTCGTTTCAACTGAAAGAGGGACAGCAGCCGTCATGACTGACGGCTGTGCCTCTACTTTGCTTTTCTTTAACCGTTTCTTTCCCATTATTTCTAAACGTGTTAGGACAATTCCCAAGAAGTATTAGAAACGATAGTCTGAGATACGGCAGCACCACTGGCTTCGAGAGTAATTGTATCCTGACCGAATGAGAATACAGGGTCGCCAGCAGATTGCTTGATTTGAATCTGAGCCGACTGACCTCCAGCGGTCGTTACTTTCATTGCTGCAGTCAATTCGTCAATTGTCGTATTTGCTGCAATTCCAGTGAAAGTGATACTGAACTCGAACTCCTGCTGTGCTCCAGGGTCACCTGTGATAGCCACATTATTAGTGGTTTCTACTCCACCAGCGGTGTACTTCGAAGGAAGAACCAATTTAAGAACTCCTTCAACCACCGCACGAGTCTCAAGGTCAACCAATTCGAAGTTCAACTTCGAAGAGTTGGTTTTACCTGTAATCGTCAGAGTTCCACCTGTTTTTCCAACAGTTGTTTCTGCTCCATTCGTAAATGAAACGAACTCAGGTTTTCCTTTCTGGATAACCTTGTAAGTTTTATTCGGCGAAACTCCAACCGCCACACCTGTTACAGTCGCCTCACGTTGTTCACGACCTGTGTGAACTGTACCCGTGTTCTGAACTGTCGCATTACCGTTTCCCGAAGCGGGATTGACGGTCAACCATGCTGCCTTTGCCATAATAACAAACGATTTTATAAATTAAACTAAATTATATCACCAACAAAGATACAAATAATTAGGGAGAAATACTACTCCAATCTCCAAGGGGTCTTCGCTTCAATCTCCTGTTCACCTTTGTTGTTCATCTCATCAAGCCATACATATCCCGAACCAAACTTGAACAGTTCGTCACCAACTGATAACACCCAATCAGTATTCGAATAGATAGTGTTCTCACCTGTTGCTAACAGTGAATCCAGCCATACATACGGATTTGAAAATTCAAAATATTTGTCCAAAGGAGGCGGAACCCATCCTGGGTCTGACCCAACAGGTATCGCGTCTTCAATGACAAATCTTCTCACGATTTCAGGTCGAATGATAGAAGCATAGTCACCAATGTCCTCAACCTCTATTGATACGTTCTTGACTAATATCGGCTGCGGGAACAAAGCGTTTTCCGCTATCAATTCATTCGTGCTGAAATCGAAGTAAGCGAACTCCTCTTCGAATGTATTTCTGGCTCCAATGAGCAACGCATATATAACCTCCCCCATCAGAATTGATTCAAGCACATTCTCACTGAAGCACATCAAATCAATCTTCGACAAGGCTGGTTGGCGGAACCCCTCACGTTCATATTCCGTTCCACCAAACGTGTCTAATACGGGTGCGCCATAACCTCCAAGCGGTGCTGGCTTATCCGTAGAACGTCCTGGCTCCCTTACGATAATACAGGGAAGATGACTTTTATCCTTTGGATATTCCATCTTTACCTGTATCTTTCGGGGACTCGTATTAGTTCTCAGGAACAGTTTCTTTGCTTGCTCATAGAAGTCAAAAGAGCCGTCCCTCGTCCCATAGAACATATGGTAGAGGAAGGTCTCATGCTCCGGCACACTTTCGTAATCATACTGAATGTACTGAAGCAACCCATCGACTATCTGTTTTATTCTCGCAATTAAAATCATCTTTATAATTGATTTAAAAATTCATCAATCGCCATGTCAGCAACCTCAAACACCTGTGCCTCGTCGAGTGCCCTGTCCATGAACTTCCGAGGTTCAAATCCCGGATTTATCCAACTTAACGGGTCGCTCTTATCACTCACTCTTCGGAATGTGAAGTATCCCCCACGATTCTCCTTATCAGTAGAAGCGATATCAATTCGTACGAGTCCTTGATATTGAGGTGCTTTGTGAGTATAAGCCGGAATGATTCCTTCGGCTGTTTGAATAGGTTTACGCTGCCCGAGTTGTGCGTACTGTATAGGAAGCTGATTCTTCTTTACAGGCTGCCCACCGTTACTCTTAGCAATATCGTAAATCTCTTTCGGCAGCCGATTTTGAAACACCATTGATTCCGCCACAGCATCAGGAGTAGCGTACCGAAACGGAATTGTCAGATACCAACCCCCACTCGCAGATGTCTTCTTCTTTGAGGAGTTGGAAAATCCTGGCTTCATGTCAAAGGGAGCCTTCCCCTCTTCAAGAGCCAAAGCCAACCCGTCCTGTCCGGGAGCAAGCCCAAACACCACTTCCGTCGGACTCACCCTATCAACGTACATGGCATTCTTATACAGTTTTCGGGTCTTCTTTAACTCTCTATTGACAAGGTTCTCCCACTTGTTTACATACTCAGTCACCACCCGATTGATAATCTCACCACCGAGTTCCTGAGCCTGCGAACCTGTAAGAGCAAACTCCGCTACGATTTCACTCAAATCAACGTGTATCGGAATCATTGTCGTCGTTATATATTATTCCACTTCCATCGTAATTAGGACGCTGCATGTCTATTAGGTGAGTTCTCCGTCCCACACCCTGTATCGGCATCTTGAGGATTTGAAACTGTCCGCTCTTCTTATCCTTACCTAACGAGGCTCGGATTTCGTGAGGCATATCAATGATGTGGTATTCCACCCTGTGTTTGTACAGGACTGAAACACCTGTCTCTGGAGGAACGTTCCCAGGAGCAAATCTCAAGCAATACGGGTTCTCGGGAACTATCTCGTAGACTGATGGGTCTAACTTGATTAACGGGGACTCGGAATCCTTAAAGGTGTACACTGCCACGATACCATCCTCTATTGGGGCATAAGAGAGAAAAACAGCAACCTCGTCACCTATCATCTCCCTCGCCACCAACATTTCCGTAAACAAAGCATATTCATCCTCTACCGTCACTCTATCAAAGTAGGAAAGGAAGTCTTTATCTTCATCCCGAACGGTTATCGCAGCCGTACCCATCAATTCCGGAGCCCATTGAACGTACTGTGTATTCCTGTTCAGACCTGTTACAAGTGCTTTGGTTCTCCTCGGATTTACGAAGAAGTATCCAAAGCCGTGACAGTTCTGACAATCAGGTAACGGACTGCCCGAGTTTCCCTGACACGGACAGCGTATTGCCTTTTCACAGATTATATCATATCCGTGCGCCCAAATAACTGAATTGAAGTCATTCGGGCGAAAACTCACTTGAGGCTGTCCATATAAGGACTGCTCGGGAGCCTCTGATATAGGTCTTCCATTCATGATGCGTATCTCCTTTCTAATAAAGTTTTAGAATTCCAAGGCTGAGGTTTACCCTTTAACGCTTTAGAAATCCTTTTCCGAGTTTCTTCTGAATGATGTTTCCCCAACATTGGTTTTCTACCGACCCTTGCTTTCGACATTTTCTTTCGAGTTTCTTCAGAGTGTTTCTTTCCTATATGAGTGGCAAGCAACTTCTCTTTCAACCAATCAGGCATCGGAACCCCTTTGTTCCAAGGAGTTTTACCCTTGTGAAGTTCTGATATTTTTTGTCTAAATTCGTCAGTCACTTCCTTTCCCGTACCGTCACCGCCTGGAGTTGAATTATACCCACACTTATAGGAATTGAATCTACTTATGCAAGCCTTTTCAAACAAAGGAAGTCTTTCGATTGGAATACCACTCAATAAGCAATCAACGTGAAAATTCTGCGAACCATATTTTCTGATTGCCTTATGAAACTGAAAATTATCCTTCTCCGCTTCCGCAGCATAAATATGTTCATGAAATCTTCTATGAACCTTACGAACAGTTATACCAACGTAAACTTTATCGTTGATATCGTTATACACAATATACAAACTACCTGTCTTCATTTATACAACTACCATACGAATTTCATCATATACTAATTTCAATTTCTTCACAGAATCCGCAATCTCTTTTTGATATTGCAAAATCCTTGCCCCATAACCAGCATTGGTCGCTGATGATGTTGAACTAATTGATTGGCTCAATCCGTCCACACCAATAGACTGGGCAGCGATACCAGCACCAAGAATCAAGTCTCCGGCAATACCTAATGGTCCGAACGTCGCTAACTTTCCAGTCAGGTTGATTAAGTCCATAGGCATGTGGTCGAGGTCGAACCCTGTAATGTACTGAAAATCCCAGTAATCCGGAATCAATCTAAAATGCTGACTACCCAATTGAGTAGTCAAACCACTTAGAATCACTTCCGCATTCGCAGTAGCAACAGCCGAACCCGTCGGAACGATTGATACACGTCTCTTATAAAGACCGTAACTGTTCTGGTGAGTTGTAAGCCATTGTGTCGGATAGGAAATTTGCTCAAGATTATTGAACCGTCCCGTCAACGAAATTGGCTTGTTGACGGGATAGTTCGTGAACAGAATAGGAAACTCCTGCCAATAGTCGGCTCGGTAGAATGTCAACTTCTCTTGGTCAATGAACTGGCGCATCAGTTTAAGGTTGAAGAAGTTCTCTACCTCTTTCTGTGCTGCCTGAATGTAGAACCTCATGCTCTCAGAGCTGAAAGAAGTCCCGTCGCCTCCCTGTATGGTTATCCCATACAGGTACAAAGAAAAAATCTCCGTGGGATTAAATATCATCCCCGTGTTCTTTCTATACTTCATTGTCAAAACAAGTTGTCCCATCTCGCATTACTCTTTAGAAGCGTTTACCAAAAATTCGATGATTTCGGCTTTGGTCTTTTCAGCAACAGCGGTCATGTCAATACCACCCTCTTGACCAAAAGCAATCAGTTCATCCTTCTTCATTGCACCCAATTCCTTGCGGAGAGCAGCCTCTTCCTCTTCCGGAGTAGGAATTTCCTCACCACCTTCGCCACCTGTTACTTCGGGGTCAGCGTCTCCTTGAGTTTCCTCGCCTGTACCCTCTGTTGGGTTCTCTACGATAGTTTCAGGCGCAGGGGGTGTAACTGTCTCGGCTGGGGGAACGGTTCCCGCAGCGAGTTGAATACGAGCCTCGTGTTCACGATTGTATTCGTTCTTCCAGTTTTCAACCTCTTGCTCGAGTTCCTCAATCTTCTTTTTGTTCGCTGTATTGATATTTGTCAGGCGAGCAATTTCTTTCTTGTACCACTCTTCACGGTCTTTGAAGTCTGACTTCATCTGAACCTCTTTCGGGGTTTCGAATACAGGCTGTTTGCCGTGTTCGTACAGGTCGGGAATTCCTAACTTGAGGACTTCCTTACCAAAGTCGTCTTCGACCTCAGCAACACAATTCACGAACTTCACGTTCTTACCATTGTAATTGATGGTTTTGTTTCCCGCTTTTCTGTTAAACAGTTTCATAATTCTTTGAATTTATTTATGATTATAAAATTAATGGGGATGGGACATACACCCCATCCCCATCATTATAACGTAATTGTCCTCGTTATTAGGTAGTCGGCAGACCAATCTTACCGATGTTGATAATACGAGCAATCTTTCCAGGCATATACTCTACCGGAGTTCCGTAGTTCAATACAGAGAATGAACGTCTCGGACCAACAATAGCGTAATCCAGTTTCATGGTTCCACCCAGTTCCAGATACTCAATCATTTCACTTCCGTTGAAGTAAACGAGAGCAGACTTGGTTCCGGCAATCCAACGGTTGCGGTCATGAACCTCTCCCGGATTAGCACCGTCCCAACCAGCAGCAAGTTCAGTCTTGCTAACTTCGAAGATAGGGTAGAAATCAGCGATGCCTTTGTCGACCGGATTTGCTTCGGTACGATAGATGACATAACAGGTTTCAGGATAAGCCGAAGAGTTTGCACCAGCAAACTTCAGAGTCACAGACTGAGTTGCGCCAACAGCCTGTTCAGCGTCGTTCAGCAAAACGGGTTCAGACTCTCCGTAACGGTTCTTTGCTGTAACAGCATAGAAGTAGTTACCAGCGTGAACGGAACCAAACATTCCCTTCGCGTCAACGGCAACAGCGACAGGAGTCGTAACATCCTTAATAGGAGCGTTCGGAGCCTTGTCAGAAGTCTTACCACGACCCAACTTAATCGGCTGGTTGAAGTCGAAGTATTTGTCCGCTTTGATGTTCACCTTACCAAACTGAGTGGTGATGTCGTTTACCGACTGACCCATAGTTGCGCCCACAACGCCACCAGCCATACCAACAATAACACGTTTAGACTCGTGGAAGAGTTTCACGTAGTTGTTGAATACGACAGGGGAAGAAACGATACGGTCGATGATACCGTTTCGGTCGTTTACAACTGCCTGAGCAGCGTCCTCAACCAAAGCGTCATTCAGAACAGAACCGTTTGCGTTCAATACGGCGGGGTCTCCGAAGTAAGCGTCAAGCACCTGTTCAGAAGTTTTACCCAGCAAGCCACCTGTGATATCGTTGATACCAGCGATGTGCTGTGCAAATACACCGTCGAACTCTTCAGGAACTTTTGCCGAGTCAGCGTCAATCACTTTCTTGTCAAGGATAGTCTGAAGCAAGATGGTCTTGTTTTCAACTTCCTTGGTGTACAGTGAACCAACGACAGTCTTGACAATCATACCCGGATGAGTCACCTGACCAGTCACACCAGTGAATTTCACGGTGATTGACTTACGACGGTAAACAGAGTCAGTCTCAGTAGGAGTTTCGCCTTCCTGATTGAAGATACCTACTTCCTGACCATATTTGTAGAGCTGATTGTACTGGTGAACAGTATTGTCAATTTTCTGACGGTTCAGTTCGTTCCAGAATACCAACTGGTCTAAACGGTTCTCGAGGTTCTTCAGCACAGAATCCAGAGATTCAGGTTTCAAACCACCACCGTTATTCAATTGGTCGTTGTACTGCATACCAGTCAACAGACCCGCCTCCATCGCCTTCAAGATTTCATCTGAAGACATACTTTCCAACGGATTGGCGTTTTCCGTTCCAGTGTAATTGAATAAATCCATTTCCTATTTATTTTTAAAGTTATAATTCGATAACGAAATTATTTCACGAGACGAATGTTCTTCTTGTTATACATATACAAGGCTGCGTCTTGACCGATTGCCCCACATACAGGGTCGAGCAAATAGGCAGTTGTATTGTCACGCAAAGACTTCTGAATTTCGGGGTCGGTTTCCTCGTCGATTGATTTAGTAATCAATTCACGAACAACCGCACGGTCACGAGATACGCTCAGGATGGTTTTGTTATCCTCGTCTTTCGCTCCACCGCCCATTTCGAGACTCTTTTCGATAACAGCCTTATTCAGACCAGCGGTCTTAAATGCAGGAGCAGTATCACCAAAAGCAATAATCGCTTGACGCATTCCGTCCAAAGATTTTTCAATCTTGTCAACGACAGGAGTCAAAGCCTGTTCAATTACTCCGGGAAGAGATTTCATGAACTCATCCTGAGACTGAGTAACCTTGCCAAGCAAGTTGTCTTCGATACTCTTCATGATATCCGCAGAAATTGACTTGGCGATGTCGTCTTTGTCTTTACTCTTGTCAGCACCGCAACCCTTTTCAACATCGTCTGGGTCTTTGTCACCATCCTTGTCATCAGGGTCTTTCTTGTCTTTTTCTTTGTCCTTTTCCTTCTTCTCGTGTTCACCGTCTCCGTCGCCTTCACCATGGTCATCCGGACCACTCTGAACCGACTTCTCCAATTTGATTGAGCCGGAATCAATCCAACCAGCAATCACCTCTTCTGAGAACCCACTACCAAGCAGGGACTTAACGAGGTCGTCATTTTTTTGTTCATCTGTTAACTGTACCATAATCTTTTGAATTTTTCGGTTTAAAAATATTACAAAATTTCTTTTCCCTAAAATGAGTCGTCAAATGTCTTCTTGAACAATGCGGAATTTTGAGTCAATAATTATCCTCTTGTTTCCAACTACCTGTTCGAACATGATACTCTTTCGTAGGTGACTCTTCAAAATTTCACCCGTAGGAATAAAATCTTGCATTTGAATCCCCTTTACAAAATCGATATACGAATTGAAATTCACAGGTGTGAACGTCAGAGCAATGTTATTGATAATTGCTTTCGTGATATGCTTTTCATTTTTCGGGTCTCGCTCGAGTGCTTTGCCCTCAATAGACATTCCAGGCTTTCGGGTTGAACCGCTTTCACGCATTTCAATACACTTGTCCCAAAAGGCTCTCGCCTCTGGAGACTCGCTCCACAGTTTTCCTTTCACCCAAAATTTATTATCAACTATCTTTCCGTCAAGCGGTTCACCAATCCAAAACCTACTCTTCAGCTCTTTTGCTCGAACTGTTAGGTGGTCAAGATTGAATAAGCCGTGTTTCAGGAAGTATTGAATCTCGAAGCCGTTTGGCTCCATAGAGTCACCTTGATAATCCTTGCTGTCATCACTTGCGATACCCTCAAAGACCATGTTCTCGTAGCGACGTTCATCACCACGAGGATACTGCATAGCTTCCTCAGACTTCATAATGTCAAGAGGAAGCCAGAAGTTGAAATCATTTGGGGTTTGCTTCTTCATTGAATCCGTTTTTAAAATTCTGAGACAAAATTACAAATCATTTCAGAAAGTTACAAATATTGGGTCACCAACATAATCGGTTCCTCTTTCATTCGCTGCCATAAATTCTTCATGAGGTGTCCGGACTTTCATCGGTCCCACCATCAAGGAATATTTCATTTCCTCGAGAAGACGTAACATATCCGAGTCGTCGCCTGTAAACACAATTTCGCATTCAGTCAAGCGGTTGGTCGCTGGGTCTTCCTTATACCTTGTATCATGAATGATTAGAGGCTTCAAGAACTTCAGATGTCCGTTCTCCCCAACTGTCACTTCCTGCATTCCGCTGATACCTTTAAGAATGGTTTCGACACACTTCATCGGGTCACGAACAGGAACAGCCAATTTTCGCTTGTCCCCGTCCATTGATTCAGGCTCAAGCGGTTTCACGGCTTCAATATCCATAGCCTTTTTCAGGATTGAAGTGAATCCCGGAACAAAAGCCTCCGGAGTAATGCGTCCTTCCTCAAGAGCTTTCAACAACGGTTGGGCAGCATCCATTTGCTGCGGTTTCATCAGCATGTCAAGAACTATCTCTCCTTGGTCGAAGATAAACGGCTTCAAAGGAATCTGCCCCAAGTCAATGAATTCAGCGAAACAATGTTCACTCGCATCAACTGTTACAGGCTGCTCACTGTCGACATACACCTGATAATATTTAATGTGGGCATCCGCATTCTTATGCTCCCCAAGATACACAATTCCTCTATCCGCAAGAGGGTCAAGATTTGTTTCCTCTTTTAGTTCACGTAATGCAGCGGTCTCAAAGTCCTCTCCTGGGTCGACATGACCTCCAGGGATACAAACCTTTCCAGTAGGACAGAACTCCTCAACTCGATGTAATATGAGGACTCTACCAGACTTGTCCAAAGCAACCACATCAGCGTATTTGGTTGGCTCACCTGTAATTGACTTCACGATGTCGAAATACACCTGTTTAGTCATCTTCCCTTCCCGATACGCCAGCTCGGCATTATCAAGAGCATCAATGTCTTTACAGGCTTCCCCAACCTCAGGGTCATTACGATAAGCCTCCAACGACTTCAGAATTTTGTTCCTCTGATTTACGGCTGATGTAACTTCCTTTTGATGTTCTTTTAGGAATCCTCTATATTTCTCGAACACTTCGGATTTCTTCTGTTCCGGCAAACCATCAACTCCGTCAATTACTGACTTCTGAATTGAAAATTTATCGGACAGTTCCTGCCCAAGCAGGTCAAGTTTCCCGAGCTCCGATTTCAGATTCCGGTAATCCTCAATTTTCTCTTGAGCTGTCTGAATACCAAAAAACTTCTTTAAATTCATATCTTTTCGTTTTAAACTGAATATTCTTTGTTTCCAATAGTTATCTTTGCTCGGCTCTTCCGTTCAACCTTTCGCTCATAATTCTTAGGAGGCTCGAATTGACGTGTGTCAGGGTTCCATGAATACCCTTTGGGGAGGTATCTTAAATCACACCGACAATTATGAACAACTACTCCATCAGCAATATAACTTTCATCTTCTTCAACGGCAAAATTAAATAAATATTTCGAAAATAATTCTACTCTTTCAATTTTGGTTATCTTGGCTTCTAATCCATGAAATTTTCCTGAATGATTCTTAAGCAAAAGTTTTAATTTTGCATACACTTCTTTTCCATTTTCACGAATTTCTGTTTCTGAAAATCTAAAAGTTTCAAAACCATACTCACGTTTCAAATCGCAATCACGAGTAGCGTCGTATTCCTTCTTATTTCTATGCCACTTTTCGCCGTCAGCTTCCAAAATAATATTGAATTTTGGAATAAAAATATCTGGGAAATATCCCCGAACATTATTTTCAAACTTTCCATTATTAGGGATAAACTTCCCAAGTTCAAATTCAATTCCAATTCTTTTTAAGAAATATGAAAGTTTTTTCTCTATAAAAGTTCTCCCCTTACCATTTGTCGAGTTTGACTTACTCCTGCTTTCTAATAACCATCCGTATCCCTCAGGATGGTTTTCTTTAACTTTCTTTCGAGCATTTAATGTCAATTTCCGCTTATCTTCTTTTGACATCTTTTTATATCTATCCTTCATTTGCTTTGAAGCGCATTTTGAATTATACTCCCTTATCCAAGGATATTTTTCAAACTGTTCTTTAGCTGAAATGCTATTTGTACAAGAGCCACAAATATCAAGATTGTAATTCTTAATAGGGAGAACTTGAATCAATTTTCCACAGGATTCACACTCTACTCCCTTTATTTCAAATTTATCCCCAACCTTAGCATATTGAATTTCTTTCCACTCTCCATTCAATAGCACTGGGTGATTTCCAGTAATCCTCTTTAGTACTTTTGTCGTTCTTTTTCCATACCGTGTTAAAACTTCAAACTCAACATTATAAATTTCCTCACTTCCAGAAACTTCCCTTTTATAAGTTTTCAAAACTTTCCGGAACCTATTCTTATGGGTAAGAACCAAATCCCCGTATCTAATTTCGGAAATATTTTTCCACCCTTCAATGGTGAAAATCTTTGTTGATGGGGAGTTAAAACAAAACGGGTGTACAGGGTGAATCGTAGCTTTCCAATCCTTGGACTTTACTCCATAATTTGTTCCATTAGCCATTAATTCCGAAAGATGAAAAACACGTGGCTCACTCCCAATTCCATTCTTCAAATATAATCTGATACAATGCCGACATGCTCCAGGATATACGTCAAAATAAACCAACGGGTCAGGGTCTTCTTCCATCATGATTTCGGCTCTTCCAAGATTGTATATATCTTGACTTTCCGTCTCAACGATACGTCCCCAATCCCGCTGCCAGTCATTCATCTGATTAGCGAGGTTCGAAGTAATCTTCTTGACGGAACGCTTCTCGAACGTGCCTTCGAGCATCTCCTTCCGTAAAGTCGCATCAGCCTTTGCTTGCTCTTGAGCCTGTAAGTAACTGAGTTCCTCTGCGGAAATTGACGCTCGGACATCGTTCTTGATGCGGTCGGCAAATCCTTTGATATGAGTATAAGTCTTGTTGGCTGCAACCTTATAGAACGCCATTTCCCTCGCTGTGGGCTCAAATAAGCCCATTTTAGAAAGAAACGCAGTAAACTCGGAGTAACTCATCTGAGCCGTTGCATTCGTCCCAACAGCAGCCGAAACACGACCAAACAGAAAAGCCTGATAATGGGAAGGGAATTTAGGAATCAGTTTAATCAAGTCAACCCCTTTACGCTTGAGCAAGTCCAGGTCTTCCTTCGTTAGGAAGTCTTTCCCCAACACCTGTGCAACCATCTTGACCACCATGAGGTCGACGTTGTCCAAAATCTTCTTTATTTCTTCTTCCGAAAATAACATTATTTCTTTTCCTTTTGAATATCAACCATCGTTTGTACAATATCACCAAACAGCCGTACAGCGTTAAACGCATTCTTAGACTGATTTTCATATTGCTTTTGAACCTTTGGATATCTCATCGGGTCGACGTGATGTTGGATTCTTGGTGATACAAGCTGTTTCATTTTCTTATTCCTAATTGCGAGTCTATAAATTCAAGAGCCTTTCCAAGAATAGGGTTGTCCATAGACTTCTCAACCAACATTTGGTCAATAGCCTCTTGAGCCGTCTTAGGAGAATCTTTACCCTCTTCGTCATCGACGATTTGGTTCATTCCTTCTCCTCCCATCATCTTGTTACTTTGAGCCGACTGATACACCGTGTTAAGGATAGTATCCTTTTCGGGATTGAACTTCCTTCCGGAATGCTTCTCAAACATATCCTCAAGAGATACGAACCCAGCCTCAGATTTCTTCTTGTCAAGTTCAACCTGAGCAGCCTCGTCCTCTATCTCTATACCTGTAAAGACAAGCTCCAAGCGGTCATCAATCTCGCTGATGATATACTTATTCAGCACATTCTGATAGAACACCAACAGCGGAGTCAAACCTTTTTGGCGAGAATGGTCGAGACGTTCCTTCTGTCCTTCTTGACCGAATATACGGGCAGCATCCTGAAACTGAAAGCCGAGTTCCGATGGGTCCATACGGTACACAGCACAGGCAATCACCAATAGGAACTTAATCCATTCAGTGAACTCCATATCACGGTTCGTTTGCTGTAAATCAATCCACTCGAGGTCTATACCTTGTATCACAGGAATCTTGTGAGAGTTGTACACGGTACTCATCGTTTGTTTCCAGTCCTGACGAAATTCGTTCAGAGTTCCTTGGTCGATGTTTCCATTCTTCACATTGATAAAGCCTTTCGGCTGACTACCTTGTTTGAAGAAGTTACCATTATACTGCATCCCCCACAAAATCCACGTAACAATTTCAATCAGCGTTTCCAGCTCTGAACAGCCATAGCCATTACGCAACACGTTGGTCGTCTTGTTTCGTACACCATATCCCAGCTCCCACGGGTAGAAAACTACATACTCATTCGTCACAGGGTGTCTGATAATCTGACCGTCCCATACCATAGCGTATCTTGGTAGATAGCCATGCCAACGGAAATTCTCAAACATCTGTGCATATCGTGGGTCATTCGTGTCAAGCTGTCTAATAAGCGCAGCGTCCACGGCACGATACTTCTTGAGGTTCATGTTCCTCGCACGAACGAGCTCGAACGTCATTTGGTCAAGAACGAGGGAATCCCTCAATACTTTACGGGTAAACTCTTGAAAGTTATCCTCACATTCCCATTTGTCATTCTCACCACCCTCTTCGAGAAACTTGACAATATAGTCGACAATCTTCTTGTCCTTTTCATTCAGTTCCTTATCCTCAGAGCCTGGACTCTTCTTATAGCGTATCTGATATCCTGGCTTCTGGTCATCAAGACTGTATTTTAAAAAGTTCTGAACCTGTTCAATACGAGTATTGATGATAGCCTTAACGATAAAGATTTCGCCCATACGATTGAGCGTACCAAACGAGATACCGTTATTCGGGTCTCGATAGCCTTTTCCGTTAAAGCCAATTTCAGAAGGATTCCAAAGGATTGATTTAATTTCCGGCTGCGGAGCTCTCCGACCGTTCTTTTGCTGTTCGGCAATGAACGCTTGTGCCTTCATTACTTCCTCAAAAGACTCCGAAGTTAGGGACTTCTGAAGCCTGTTGCGCAAAGCTATCGGAGCAGCCTGAGCCATCACTTGGAGTTCCTGAAGAGACAGTCCATCAAGACCGTCTATGGGAGCCGCATTATTGGCTCCCACTGAACTCCTGTTTTTTGATGAACGGTTTCTTCCTTTTCCCATAATTAAATAGTTCCAGGAGTTACGAATGTTTTTGCCTCGTAGGTTCTGCCTCCGTAAATGAAACGGATAGTGAACCAAGTAACCATTGCCGGACGGGTGATACCCAAATCCTTCACAATTTCAAACATAAGCGAATTGGAAAACTTTGCGGTCAGAGTTTTCTTGTCTGCGCTCAACGTACCCAAGTCGGCAGAGTTTCCACGGAACTCAAGCTGACGGTCGTCAGCAAATATCTGTACCTGATATTCAGAATCATCCTGAGCATCAGCATCGGAAGCAATCTTTTTGAACTTCGCAACCAGCCAAGGCAAAGAACCCTTTGAAGCAGCATAGTCATATTTGTCAGTGTACGACTTCGGAACCACGCTGTAATAGGTTGCCTCGTTGTAAGCAACACCCAACTGCAATCCAAAGATTGTACCTACCTCTTCCGGCACACCAGAAGTAAAGTCAGCAGACTCATCGATGATAAGTTCGTTGCCCTCGTAGCATTCTACTTTACATTCACAGGTCTTAGCAGCATTCAGCATCATTGGAATAGTTACTTCGTCTCCCATTTTGAAATTCAGACCAGCCTGTACCAGACCATGATAATTTTTACCAATAAGTCCGGTCACCATGAAGTTGTTGATAGTTGCTAACCCATCGGTCTCAACCGTAACAGCCTCCGCACCTTTCGAATAAACATATTTCTTCATCTCTTTTATGTTTTAATTCTACATTTATTAAACGATACAAATTTACAAACAAAAACGGCACTAATAAAGCATGATATCCTTATTCTTTCTTTTGGCTCTCTTTACCACGCTTTTCCAGTTCCCCCTTAACTTTCATTATAGAGTAAAGCAACTCCGCTCTCTGAGACTTCTTGATTGCTTCAAAGTTCTCGATTTTTGCAATTACAGGAATATACGGAGCCTTACATTCTCTTAAGAATGATTTGATCTCCAGAATACATTCTGCATTTCTGACAAGGGATATTCTTAATGTTTGACCACTTTTCATCAACCCCCTGTCGAACTTTCTCTGACAGGTATTTCTTCAAGTTCACTTTCCCACTGTTAGGAATGTCATCGAACTTTACACGGGTATAAGTTTCTTTGTCTGTTTCTTTTTCGGTTTCAGACTTTTCGTTCTTTTCCGGCTCATTTTTAGATTCGGCTCTTTTCTTAATTTCGTTTTCTACAGCTCGAAGCCTGTCATCATATTTCTTCTGCTTAGAAGCTTCATTGATTTTCTTATTGGTTTCTTTGATTTCCTTTGCGTTTCTCTTCTCTTCGTTTGCCTTGACACCAGCATTAATCTTTTCAGCCTGTTTCTTCGCAGCCTCAAGTTTCTGTTTCTTCTCCAAAAGTATCGTCACTTCCGCAGCCGGAAGATTCAGTTTCCCCTCGTTGATAGCAGCGATGACCTTATTTACAGCCTCGAGTTCTTTCGCTGGGTCGTCTTCCTTCTTTTCAGTCTTTTCACCGTCTTCAGGCTGTTTCTCCGCACCGTACTTTTGACCAACACGATGTTTTCTACGATTTTCAGCAGTGTCCGAGTAAACACCCGAACGAGATTTCATTATTGTTATTTCTGTCAATGTAACCATATTCTTTCAACCATTTAATTTGATACCGCAAATATATTACGAAATCTTGAATCATCAAAGAGTTTCCCGAAGAAAACTCCTAAATTATTCCCAGGACTCAGGAAGAAGCGACTCTTTCCCGAGTTCTTTAGCACGCTTTTTAATCCACCGTCTCGCAGCGGCAGGGTCTTTCGCCCGACCAACACTACGAATGGCGTCTTTCAAATCCTGAGCATTACGAATAGGGAAAGAGCCATCTTTCATGGCTTCTCCCTCTTTCGCCAATTCACGTCTTTCCTTTTCCGGAAAATCGTGTTTATTCAATGATTTCTCAAGCAGCGTTTCCATTATTCAACCGGAATTTGGTTCTTGTACGGCTGACCCACACGTCCCAGACGCTGATTGTCAGGGGTATCAGCATAAACACCTGTTCCCAACGACTTCATGATGTCGCCCTCTGTTTCACCGTTCAACGATTTCAGGAACTCCAATGTAGGAGAATAAGCCTGTCCAACACGGTTCAGGCGACGATTTTCAGGGGTGTCACAATATACACCTTCCAAACCTTTCATGACAGTTCCGTCAGCAGCCGTTTCCCACTCAACCTGTTTAGGACGATAGAAGCGAATGACGTCTTTACCCTCTTCATCAGCGCATACGGCTTTCTGAAGATACATTACGTCAGCCACGAAAGCCTCTTTCTCCTCGGCTGTAAGTTCGTTGGCACGACTCTTCATGATTCCTTCCTTGTAATAGGAAGCCACCTCATCGGGTGTGAATACCTCGTATCCATTGTTACGAGCAGTTTCCTCAAACAACTGGAGGGAAACTTTCTTTCCTTTATTTTCCATACGACTTGTAAAATTAAAAATTCTTTGTGAGCAAAGTTATTCATAAAATTTTAATATGGTAGGAGTGAGTTCAACGGTATGGCTCTAAAATAAAAACGGGCAGTGAGAAGATTCACATCCTCTCATGCCCCAGATTTCTGTCAAATACTTAAAACCTAAACTTTTCTTTAATGAACAAAAAGAATCTTCTTCAAAAACTTTTTAGATGTCAATCAAACAATGTAAATCAAATCAAACTTTAGACGATGTTCGATTAGGCGAACCAGACCGAACACAAATATAACGCTGTCAATGCACAAAAGTTTTTCTCATTTCCTTATCTCCTAACAACATCGGCTGCGACAGCAGCCTCTCAGGGCGAAGTCCATCGGAGATGGCGAAGCCTGTAAACTCCGAACGCAGTGAGGTGTGTTTTCGACGTGAAAATGACTTCTTAAAATTTCCGTTCGGGACTCTAACTTGTATTTCCATTGAATACCCATTGTAACCATTATATATTGATACACAAATTTTTGAGTCCGTGAGTCTTCCCTATTTTATGGGGAGTCTTCTCCCACAAATTTTGTTTTATAAAAAGGCTTTTGAGCGCAATAAAAACAGTCATCTGAGCGCACGAAAACAGTCAAATGAGCGCAAATATACAGTCATATAAGCGCAGTCACCTACTTTATAAAAAGGCTTTTGAGCGCAATAAAAAGTGGTTTAAGCGCGTCTTAATTTTGTCCCATAAATGTTAAAAACAGGCTTGGTTGCATCCCACCCCTTTAAATAAAGGCTTAGACATGAAGTGAGCCTGTTTTTAAATTTTCCCGTTAAATTTGTGTGGAAATAAAATTACAAAGATATGAAAAAGGAAAAAGGATTAATTCAATCGAACTTGGCGACCTTTGGTATGTATAAGTTCTCGTCTTGGCAAATGAACTGTTTGGTTCATCTTGTCGAACAATTGCAACCTGCAATGTCCAGGGATATTGATTGGTTGAGTGCTGACCTGAAAGTGTTCCAGGAACATTTACCGTTGGATAAGAACGGCAATCTTCTCATTCCTATACAAATGAAAGAGATTGATAAATATCACCACGGTTCCATCGTTCTGAATGAAATAAAGAAGATGTTCAAACAGACGATTAAATACAACTTTACCAACGAACAGGGTAAATTGGTTCGGAGGGAGTGCTATCTTATCTCTACGATGGATATTGACGAGGATGACAACATCGTACTGGGGATGCCTGTTACAAGTTTACGCTGGCTTCTATATTATGGTAAGGGAATAGGAGGAACAATCTACGACAAGAAATCTGTCGTGTCAATGAATGGCGTCTATGCCAAGCGTATTTTTATGATGTTGAGTCGTTGGAAGGACAAGCGTGTCTTCTCTATGAAGATTGCTGTCATCATGAACGAACTCCAAACCCCTGAATATAGCGTACAGGATTTTGAACGAAAGGTTCTCAAGACGGCTTTTGAAGAAATGATTAGGAACCCGAACTCGGTTCTTCAGTTCAAATACTCCCTTTCCTATACAGGTACAAAGGTCGGAAAAGGAAAACGAGGATTCGATACTGTCACGTTTAAAGTGTATGATAAACTTTCTGAGGCTCAAATGGAAGAGTTCCTAACAGACTCATGGAGCAACAGAATAAATGCTATCTAATATGGGCAAAGAAGAAACTTTAACAGTGCTGAATCTTCAGGCGGAATGTGACCGTCTGAATAAGAAGATTCTCTTTCTTGAGAAGGAGAACCGTGAACAGCGCAAAGAGTTGTCCGACTATGCCAAGCGAGAAGAACAACTGTTAGGAGAGATTGAAACGCTCGAATCGGAACTTCGTGAGATTACCCGTGAACAGCGTCCTAAATATACACCCACGCAACCTGTGGAATCTGTAGAGGATTTTCTTCATCCCAAAGTAGATACTGGAACTGGGCTGAACCGAGTGGGCAAGAAAGGCTTCGAAGAAAAGTGGGAAGACTTCATGTATGCTTATACAGACGAAATCTTCATTGAGGCTGACCAGCCTGATGTGCTTTTCTATCGTGACAGTGCCGATAATTGCTTTGTCACCCCAACGGGGAACACTCGGTTGCCTTTCCCTATTCTACAAGAAGACCTCGACCGCTATAATATCCTGAAAGTTCGACCATTGACTTGCGAGGAAATGGAGGAAGTGTGCAAAGAGTTCGATTTAACTTAAATTTCAATTACAATGGTACAAATGAAGCCTTTTCATTACCTGTATGTCATCATCGGTATGTTGGTGGCTGCGTTCTTTGGAATCTCACTTGGTATGGGTATCACGTGTATGATTCCGGTCTCATTCGTTGTCATTGGGTTGTTCGCTTACCAGAACATGAAGAAAAATCTTCCTGTCGGACAGGCTATCCTCAACGGAGGTCTTCCACCACTGATAGGCGGTCTTCTCATTTGGCTATGCTTTCTACTTGGTAACTGGTTCAATGTAGGTGGCTGATGAAGAAACTGATATTCCTTTTCTTGACATTGCTGATTGTAGGCTGTGCGACAACTCGGAAGACTGTGTTCTTCGAAAGAGTGACTCCACAGCCTCTTTCAGTAATTGACAGCCTGAACACCGTTCACGGCTTGAGCGTCCCTACGAATTTAGACTCGTGGGGAAAGACGTACTTCATCGGGAGCGACTCCGTGATGACCACTGTGTATGTCCTTACTGAAAAGAAGGATAAAGTTCTGTATATCTTTTCAGTCACACAAACGGCTGGAAAGGATGATGTTCTATTCAAATTTAGGCAAGAATGATAACGAAAGGACTTGGATTTATTGAGAGTGGCGTCAATCCGAATGATGCCACTTATGCTGCTCCGAAGATTGAACTCCCGAAGCGGTATGAACTGCGGGAACAACTTCGGGTCTATGACCAAGGGAGCAAGGGAAGTTGTGTGTCCTGTACAGTTGCGGAAATGTACAACTTCTATTGCAAATCGAAAGGTCGTGAACCATCTATCGGCTTCGAATACCTGTACGACCAGCGTTCTGACAAGACTATTGACGGAATGATGCCTCGTGAGGCTTTCGAGATTTTGAAAGGCGAACACCGTGTCGAAGTATTCGCTCGTATTGGCTCTCTGGACGCTCTCAAAAAGAGTGTTCTTACTAATGGAGCAGCACTTATAGCGATGAATGTATTTTCGTATAATGACGACTTCTGGAACGGTGATGAGTTCATGGGTGGTCATGCAGTAGCGGTTGTCGGCTATGACGAAACAGGTCTCATCATCAAGAACTCCTGGGGAACATCGTTTGGTCGGGGTGGCTACACTACTCTTCCATACAGTCAGTTCAACAAAGTTCGTGAGGCTTGGACGCTTCTGTCTTAAGCCTGTTTCTCCCTAATCATTGAGCACTTCCTTTGGGAGTGCTCTTTGTTTTTCTTCGAAAATCAAGAAGCAGTCTCCCTGTCGCAGGAGGCTGTCCCATCCGTAGGAACATCAGTAAGATATAGTTCCTCGAGTTCAGTTTGGGGAACTCTTTACATTTACACGGGTGTGGATAGTTATTCAGTAAATATCAATCAATCCGTGAATGTCGAAATTGATTTGAAAGATGATTCCTTTAGAACGAATAATGACTATTCATTTGGTTCAATTGAGTCGTTTACCCTAACTTTAAGCAATTGTCAGATTTCAAATGTCAATAATATCACCACAGAAAATTGTTCTATGCAAATTGTTCAGAGTGGCTCAAATGTTGAAATTAGAATAACGAATGTTGACACTAATGACGACAGCCTACAATATGCTGCATATGGATATGGAACTTTGACAATTGATGGGAAGACGCTTTCAAATATTCGATTTATAATCGAAGGCTCTCATTATTAATCTTCATTTGGAAAGGAGGTCTGATATCAGACCTCCCAACCATAACAATTAACTGCCCGAAGTTATACGGACACGAATATTTCCCGTATCTTTTGTCGACCCACCTGATTTAAGATAGATATCTATATTGTGGATACCTGTTTGACCAGAATCATTGATAGCATTGATAGTGACAGTCTTTGAGCCTGTACCTGATGTTGGCGAAGCGTTTAGACTAAACGCATTAGAAGCAAAGTCGATTGACCATGAACCACTTTCTGGTGCAGTAACCGTAACAGTTCCAGAGCCTGAACCGTATCCAGAAATATTGATATTTGTTGAACTGATTGACCATGCTTCAGCCTCCTGCGACAGGGAGACTGCTTGGGTCTTACCACTCGTGGCTTGAGTATAGGTGGCAGTTCCTGTTCTCGTCGACGTCGCAGAGTTCGCAGCAGCGGTGACGGTTGTGCCACTACCAGAGAATCCCGTACCTGTTACGGACACAGTATAGTTCACATTTTCCTGGGTTGATGTTTCGACTCCGTTTATAACTTTCTTTCGATAGGAAGTTACGGTAACGGATTTCGTTTCACCACCAGCGACGAAACTGAGCGATGTCGGAGTCACGGAGAAGTAATAGTTCCAAGTTACTACTCCCGCAGCCTGACTTGCGCCAACAGTACGTGTCATCCCACCACCAGCAACTGAAAGGCTCGTACTGCGTGCCGATTCAGTCTGGTTAGCAGGAGCCGTGACAGTCACAGTTGTGCTACCACTTCCTCCGGAGTCCGGAGTTGCTGTAATAAAATCTTTCTGCATAATTCTTAAAATTAGTTATAACTAAATGAAATTCACCGCAAATTTAGCGGTTTATATCTCGAAATCAAAATCCTTTGTCGTTATCCTGCAAAACGAGCCTTCCGGAGATAGGCAAATCACCTCTGTTTGGTCGTCTAAATACGATACAGATAGGACGGGGAGATAAGTGTATCCATCAATATAGAAAATGCCTGCAGGCTCCCCGTTAAGACCGTCAAACGTGGGAACGGGTATCTTGTTGGTAACAACCTGCCGTCCTGCGAATGGTCCGAAGTCCTTAACAGTCATTTTCGGACAGACCAAAACCTGTTCAAGTTCGGTGATGAACTTTCGCTTCATATTCAGGTAGGAGTTCAGGATTATGCCTGTTCCTATCTTCCCCTCGATACCGTATATTTTCCGAGTTTCGTTACGAATGACTTGGAGTTCTCCTGGGGAGAGTTCCTCGAAGTCCTTCTCGAGGATATCGAGAAGTTGCTTGTTTCTTTTCTCTTCTTTGTTCATGACTTCTCAATTTATATATGTATAACGTGGACGCAGTGGTTTTGCGATTGATTTTCGCCAGAAAATTCCTTTAACCATTCTTTCCACGAGTAAACGGAGTCGAAACATCAACCCAGGAAAATGTATCGTGGAGCGCAACAATTAGTGGAACAGGGTTCAGCAAGAACACGGATGGTTCTTCTATTACTGCTGCGGCAAATCAAAGTAATAAACGGTCGGGAACTGTTTCCTATACTCAAACAACATCGGGGAAAACTGCTTCGGTATCATTGAATCAGGCTGGCGTTCGATATACTATTACTTACCAAAGTAGTGGTACATTTGAGAATACTTACTTTGTATTCAATTCGAGTGCAACTCCGACTGGAACCCCTATGCAGTATGAGGCTATGATGGGTGGAGGAGAAGATTTTCAAGAAATATGGAGTCCTGACCCAGGATATAGTGTAAACGACGTTGCAAAAGGTGGCACAAGAACTTATTTAAAGGCTGGTGACAGGGTATGGATTCGAAAGATGACTGGTATGGGAACGAGTTGGAGCGGTTCAACGACACAGTCATTTATACTTGAAGCAAATAATCAAACAGTGCGTTTAAACTAAATTTAGGGACTGGCGGGAATTATCGGGTTATTCACGGACTCCCGCCAGAATCCTCCTTATTCATTAAAATAATAGACCCAAGCAGTCTCCCTGTCGCAAGCAGCCGTCCAGAAAATCTCCGTATCACCCACGACCGTATTCTCAAGCATGTCAAGCCTGAACACTGGTCAGTCGTATGCCACTACGATTACCGTTTCGAACGCTCCTACCAAACCCAATGTTTCAGTTGCCATGACTATGAATAGTGACGGTGGAACTTTGAAATATCAGATGGGTGATGTCGGTACTTCTGACCCTGTATCGGCTGGAAATAATACATGGACTTTCAAGGTATGGCCAACCACGTGGTATCAAGCAACAGGTGGTGACGGAGGCGGTCGTCCCGCTTTGGTTCCGGGATATTACTGCCAAGGAACTATTACTGTGGGTATTGGTTCAAATACTGCAACAGTAAAAATTTCTGGAAATGTTTCAAATCTGTAATAGATTGGGTCGGTGATATCACCGACCCTTTCCCCCACTACATAATGCCTCCCAAATGACAAACTTGGTCAGAATTTTGAAGGGTAAATGTATATACACCTGACATCGTCCACCCCGAAGATACTTGCGTTCTAACATAGAACTTGTCTCCTGGATAAATATTTACGAATGAACCTGGACGGGCAGCATCATTTACCTGAAGTGAACCTGTCCATTCAACAGGGTCAATATTTAACCCCTGTGAAGATAATGCGTTAAAATTTCCCGGAGCAGCAGATGGTTGGTTTGCAGTATTAAATAAGAAAGCGTTTGCAAAAGCAACATCTGAAGTGAACGAAATTTCATAGGTAGATATTACGACGGCTGCTTGCGACAGGGAGACTGCTCACAGGTTTCAACAAGAAGAGCGGAGTTTTCGGCTCCGCTCTTCCCTGTCGTCAAACAATAAATCAAAATATGAAAACACAACAAAGAGAATTCATTTTCCTCTGATGATAGTAGTATAACGGTCATAGATGGCATCCCAGTTCTTTTCGACAAGTTTGCATTTCTGAGTGAAAGACTTATCGTTGAAAGTGTTGATGTTTTGAAAGACTCCGGCTTTCAGTTCCGGATGCCACATCTTTAGGAAGATACCCTGTTCACTGATGAAGCCTATTTCCTCACCCTTGTAAACTAACTGTGCATATTCTGACGTGGGCATTCCGGCTCCACCTTTCACCGTTACTCGATTGATTTCAATAGGTGCTATCATGATTCCTTTTCTTTAAGTTGTGATTTGATTCGAAGATTGTAGTTATCCCATATCCATTGAGCGTGTTCCTTGACCCAGTTTACTGCATACCTGTGGTCTTGGGGTTCTTTTAGTCTCAAATAAACAGGTTTGGGGTCGCATATCAGTATTATACGAGTGTTCCCCTCAACCGAGCCTATACGCTCGACCTGATAGTAAATTGACGAGGTTTGAACGTCACCACCCGCACGTGCCAACTTTGACGGCTTCGGGTTCTTCTTTGATGTGAATTTTATCTTCTTTGCCATAGTCCTAACTTATTAATCGATGTACGATAAATATCTTTTGCAATCAGATTTAAGAACTTTCTTATTCAAACAGTATGTTCCATTGTAACGGTTCAACGGGAGTAGCCCACCAGATGCTATCTTGAAGTCGAGGTCAGATAGAGGCTCGTTGAATGTTCCGTTGACAACGCAGTAAAGTTCAGGGTTACAACAGTCATCAGATGTAGCATTACGAACTTGGTATCTTTTATTACAGATAAACATAACATTTGATTCGTCATTGCATACTGTTAAGTAGTATTCTTTTCCGTCTAATTTTGAAATAACCTTTTTCATATTTCTTGGTGTTTTAAGTTTGACAGTACAAAGATAATGGGAAGAAATGAGATTACAAAGAAAATCCCGGAATTTCTTCCGGGATTCTCAAAGATTTAACAGAATATCATACTATTTGGACATTCTAACAGCCAATGTTCCGTTGAAGTATAGTTCAACTTTCATAGTTGATGGTTCATTTGGAAGTGAGTTTTTCCAATCTTTAAGGATGTTAGGAATCCAAACAAGACCATCCTTTGAAAAGGTATCATCTCCTAAGGTTTCTCCAATACCAAACTCATCAAAATACTTTGCCGTGACGCTTGTAATTACGGAGAATGGATTGAATACCTTTAATTCGAAATGAGTGTCCTGCCATTGAAGAGGGATAACAAATATCCCGTTTTCAACTTTGTAACCAGAATTGGCGGAGTCTTCAAAATTACACAGGTTGGATAAGATGTGGTAAGCGAAAGCAGGGTCTTGGATAGCAGTTACGGCTCTACTCAGACCCCCCCCTGTGGCGGAGAAATTGATGGTTGTAGAACGTTCTTTTGCAAGAAGATTAGGGTCAGCAACGGCACTTACTGAAGCCGTACCCCCCCCAGACTCGGGAGTGATTGTCAGAAAATCTTTTTTCATGATTTTACTTTTTAAAATTAAAACGAAATTATTTATGCTATTGACGTTAATTATAGCCGATTTAGGAAGTTATAAGTATGCCCCGAACAAATTGTCCGGAGCACACCTCTGATTGCCGTGTAGAGCCTTATAAGATGACCGCAAGGCTTGATACCACGTCATCGAAGTAATCCATTTGTGTGATACTTACTTTATCACCGAAATACTTCTTGAGTTTCTCAGCCACATACGCACCAGCCGGAATCATCATGATGGGCGAAGTAATGCGTACAGGGTAACGAACGACACACATATATTCACGACCCTCTTCTTCATTGACCGTATAGGAAACAAGAAAGTGAGGAGTGGCGAGGTCGGCTGGCTTCATTCTTTCATCGAGAACATGAGCCGTCGCAAGTTTCTCACCGTTCAGGAAAGACAGGTACTCCCAATAGAGAGGCTCAATCTCACAATTCCCTTTGATGAACTTCTGAGCCAACTCCATAAGATATTTCACGGCATCTTTGTTGCTCAACCCTATCGGAATGATGAATTCGTTGATGTACAGGAACGGTTCTTCACGCTTGTCATTTCTGTCGAGCGGATATACTGCACAGGCTATACGAGCCAGACCAAGTTCCTTCGGGTCAGTATCGTCTTTCACGACACGATATCCCGGAATAGGACAGTCAATGAATTCACGGGTGTCCTCAGGATTGTCCGGACTGTCAAGTTCACCGACTGCGCTCAATACCTGTTCACCACGAATCAGAGCCGGAACCCAAGCGGTGCGGTCTTCGTTCTCATCGCTGATGCGAGCCCAAATCATTTTCTCCTCAGGAAGTTTTTCCTCGGAGTCAGGCTGAAACAGGTTTCCTTCCGGAGTCTTGACGTACTGTTCAATCTCCTTGTCGGTCATTCCCTGCGGGTTGAGTTCGTGAACCAATGTAACTCCTAACAGTTCCCAGCCCATACCGTCTGGCTCTGCGTTCATGGCTTTCTTGAAGTCCTGAATCAGATTGTCTGTGAGCAATGCGGGTGCGGGTAACAAGTAGGATTTTTGAATGATACGTGTGCCGCACTGACCTACCTTTCCAAACTTGCCTTCGTAGATGTAAATCTTCTTTTCCTCAAGAGACTGAGGCTGATACGGCTTTACGCCTGACAATTTCTTCGAACGACATGCCTGACATTCATCATCGCAAACGGTTGAGGTGAAACAATAGTTCGGATACTGTTTAGATGTTGAAACAGCGTGAAGAGGTGTGCCTCCTACATGACCAATCTTAAGATACGACAAACAAAGGTCATACATCAAGTCGGCATTGGTTTCTTCTGTAACGTTTACAGGCATTTGAAACTCCTGCGGTTTGCCGTCTGGGTCGGCATAGATAAAGTTATAAACTACTTTCATAATCGGAAATGAATTTAGATTGTTGTTAAATTTGGATTGAATAAACCGGAGTATCGAACATCGATATCTTTCCGGGAACGAGTTTCTTCTGTTTCATGTCAGGAACTTGAAACATGACAGGAGTTGCATGATGTTCCGGTACGTGCTTGAACCGTTCGAAATACAACTCAATAGCATTGAGAGTTGTGATGGCTGAGACCTGTGCCATTTCAGCCTCCTCTTTTGAACCATACAGGGACGAGAACAGCCTTTCACCTGTAACTAATAAGATAGAGAAGCGAAACTTCCCCTTGGGAGCTGTTAGAGCGTGAACCTCGCTGACTTCTTTGATGTTCTCAACTCGGTAGGCTTTCTGAACCTCTACGAGTTCTTCACGTTTGGCGGCAGCTTCCTCTTGTGGTGTGACCCATGATTTAATGAATATGAACATAACTTTCGATTTTAAATTACAATGAAATAACGCTATTCGACTGGACTGTCACCAGTAATCTCGTAAATCTTTCCATCTACCTGTTTGTAGGGAGTGAGGTCATCTGTTACCTGTATAAGTTCACATGGCTTATCGTTGAAGTAAACGGCTTTCGTAGACCAATCTTCCAAGTTTCTGATGTAGATATAAGCCACGATATCTTTACTGATATACCACTGAATCTTGCATACAAAATCTTTGTAATGGTTGAAGAAATTATACCACGTTACAATGTTCCAGAACAGTTCTTCTTCCCCAGCATCCTTAAAAGACACATACTGAGCAGGGAAGATGAGGTGGCTGTACCACCACCTCATGAACCAACCTAATTTATTCTTCCTCTTTTGCATTCTTGAGAGCCTCCTTTAAGTCAGGTTTCAATGTCGCACGAATATTCTCGATAGTGTCACACAGGTTCGACGCAGGTTTCTTAGCATCGTCGTTCTTTTCATCCCAATCAGAAGTAATGATATCCATATAGATAAGATACGCTTCGGGGAACTCTTCCTGAAGTCTGGTGGGAGTGAACCGTGTCATCTTCATGAGACACTTCAGACGCTTCTCCATGTGATAGCGGTCTCTCTCAACAATGAGATATTCCTTTACCAAAGAAGCGATACTGTCATTATCCTTGAGTTTACCGATGTATGATTTAACATTTTCGTCTTCATAAGGTATATCACAGGAAAATTTCAGGCGAATGTAGATAGTACGGCTTCCCCAATCTTCCGGGAACCATCCCTTCGGCAAGTTATAGGAGGAGAGCGTCGCTTCGTTACAGCGAAGGAAGAACTCCTTATGTGCTTTGAAACAAGCCAGAACGTCCTCAGGCGTCTTTTCGATAAACCGTTTCTCGATAGCTTCATTGAGCTTTTCCCGGAGAGCGTCGAGCTTCTCTTTGTAGTTCAAATTTGCCAGCCGTGTGGCAATCGTCAATCTGGTGTCTTCTACAATTACTGCCATGTCGTTCTACTTTTTAGGGTTCATATTCAAAATTTTTGCTTTCGGTTGAGGAGCCTGTTCTGGCTCGTGAGGGACTTCCCACAGCATAGGCACGTATGTGAACTGCTCCTGTGGTTTGGGGTTCGATTCTGTAAGGAATACAACTTTGTCGGTTGCTTCGCTCTCTGTAAGGTTCTGTAAGGGATTATCGTCCTTATCCTTTACAACTTCACCATCCGACAGGCGAATGACCTTAAATAGAGGCTCAGGGAGTTCCATGTTGGTGAACTCTGTTACGTCGAGATAATCACACCCGAAGTTCTTAGCCGTCTTGAGGTCGCTGTCGCTGAACTGTCCTTCCAGACCAGAGGCATCCCCTATCATAAGGCAGTCTTCCTTGGCGATTGTGATACCTGTATTGTGAGTGAACTCAGCCAGCATGTCCTCAAGCATTCCCGGATTGGGTTTACGCTTCGGATGCTTCTTGTCATTGTAGGGACAGAACTGTCCGGCAACAAGCGTATTCAAACCGATGTACGATTGAAGGCACGCAATAACGTAGATGAATTTCGGTTGGAACATAGCGGGATGAACGTGTCCCAGTTCAATTCCACCCTGATTAGATACGATTAGAACAGCCTGTGGATGAAGTTTCTTGAGTTGCGCAAAAACCTCCATTTTCAGTTTCATGTCCCAGACTCCTTCCGGAAAGGTTTTCCCGGAAACGGTATCGATGAGCGTACCGTCCATGTCGATGAAGATGACTTTCTTCTTTGTAATGTCCATAATCTTTTGTTTAAAATGTTTGATAATTATACGTGGAATCCGAGGAGTTCGATTAGAACTCCACGAATATTAATCTTTCTTTTCTTCCTGGCTCTGTCACCCACATATGGGTTGAACCGAAGCCGTAAACGAAACAGGAATTGAAGGAAACAGGGAAACGCTCCTGTATGAGTTTCATACACGCACGGAGTTCGTTTTCGTTTTCACAAGATGTGATAGCGTTTAGGATTTCAGCGAAGATTTCAACTGAACGGCTACTCGTGTTTAATAATACTGATTCGACTGTTGCTTTCATGACTTTATTGTTTTAATTGATTGACGCAACAAAGGTAGTGGGTAAATTCGAATATCCAAAGAAAATCCCCGAATTTCTTCGGGGAAGTTCCAAGAATTTTTATTTGGCTATGTAAAATCGAACTCTGCAACGCATACATACTCACCTTGGTTCTGTGGGTCTCCAAGATAGAATCTGACGTATTGAAGTACGTGATATTCAGGAGAAAACTTATTTTTATCAGCCATTCTCAAATAATGAGCCGTAAAGCCTGAGATTCCAACGTTTTCGGGGTCACTCTGGACAATGTCATAATGAATTTTGGTTTCGTCTCCAGGTCTACCCTTATAAATGGTTTCCATGAAAACACCGTTATTCCACGGCTCTGGCCATACATCTTCAAAGGAATCAGCAAGTAGGAGAGCACCTCTTGTCACCCAATATGTATCTGAAAATTCTGATACCGAAGGAAGTTGAGCGTTCATTTTCACGGAAAGATATGAAACTCCTCTTTCATATCCATTATTGTTCAGGACTGAAGTTGTTGAAAAGCCTACTGCATTGAACGAAAGCGTCACACTTCCGTTCCAATTGTCAGTAAGTGAAGTAAGACCCACGACAGGCATAAGCGGTATGCCATCTTGATTAACGGTTATCGCTCGTGATACCCCCCCCCAGCAGAGAAGTTCAGTGTCGTTGAGCGAGACTGAAATGTTGAATTGGGGTCAGCAACCACGTTCACTTGGGTCGTACCCCCTCCCCCATTGTCAGGGGAAACAGTAATGAAATCCTTTTTCATTGTCTTGAATTTTAAATTGTTACTAAATACCTCAACGGCTGCGCAACCGCTGATGTTTATTCACTGTCACGTGACTGATATAATACGTTATTTCTTCCGTCGATGAGTTTTTCGAGCCTTGCTTCTCTTCCTGTCCTTGCGGATTTGCTTCTCGCTCCTACCACTTTTCGAACCTCCCTTTCCAAACCGTACAGGCTCGCACCATTCAATGTGGGGAAGTTCAGGTCGTGGCTGAATAGTGTACACTCTGTCTTCGAATTGAGGAATGTCAGTAGGAGAGAAATCCTTGTCAAGTTCCACAATCTCAACATTCGCTTCCTCAGCCATCCTAAGAACCTCCGAAGGGAGTGCCCCTGTTCCGGCTCCGATGATACCTATCTTAGTCATGCTCTATACTTATTACAACTCCATTCAGCATATCACTTACCACTAAATCCCCTCCCACAATTTTGTCTGAGAGTTTATTACGTGACAGCGTCAAGCCTCTCTCAAATGCGAGCGAGCGGATACGTTCACACATCTTTCGGGGAATTGTATTATCCTGAGAATTGACTATCGTTATAAGAACCCAAAAGAAGTCCCCGTGGTCTGTCGCTGAAATTGAATATTCAGTCCCGTCATCAAGATAGGCTCTTGAATATTGGTACTCCTTTCCGCTGTATTCAGAAGTAGCCACACGAGTTTCAAGACCTTCCTTCTGAGCCAACTCATTGATTGACACGTCCAGACTCTTGGGGTGAATATCATTCACTCGATTTTGGTACTCGGTGATGCAATTCACCGACAGTTCTATGAGCGTGTCATGACTGACACGTGTGCCGCACCCTGTAAGTAGGAGTGCAAACACGGCTGTAATAATCATCAATCTTTTCATATCCGATATATTTCTTCGTTTAACATTTTTCTATCAAAGGGGTTGGCGTCAATCTTGACATTCTGCCTGTCAAACTGTCGTAGGAAGGAGGAAATCTCCCTGAGACTTCTTTCATCGAGGTCAACGAATTTAATGTAGTCCGTCTTCCCACCCTGTAAAGATACGACAGCCCATGAGCCTGAACGATGATGAACATCAACTGAAACATCGATGTTCCCCAAGAGTTTTCTGATACGTTCAGCACGAACCTCAGCCAAAGAGGTTGCACATTTCTGGCGATGAATTAACCCTTCTAAGTCCCTCTCCAACGCTTTCATCCTTTTGAAATCTTCCTTAAATAAGTATAGGAACAGTTTCCTCAATAGTTTCTTCATGATTCTTTCTTGGTTTTATTGTTTACACCGTACCCAAACAGGGCATAATCACATTTACAGGGGTCTAACGGATAGACATTACGGCAATTCGTAGTAAGTTCAAGCACTGTATTCATGCTATCGCCTTTGCCCGTTATGAGACCCAATTGACGACCAACGGTTGCGACGTGAGTGTCAAGCGGAATGAGTAGGGATGGCTGGGGAATGAAACTCCAGATACCTAAATCCACAGGACTGTTTCGACGGCACATCCATCGTAGGAACATATTCAACCGCTTACAGGCAGACTTCGAATCCTGGGGGATACCTTTCACTCCAGGGAACAGGCTTATCAGCGCATCGAGATAATCTGTGGCTCCCATCGTACGAGTATAGTTCTTTGACAGAGCCTCTTCCATATCTTCGTTGTTATCGTAAATCTCCTTGAGCGCACGACACAGGTCAGCGAAGTCCTTTTCCTTGAAGAAACGGTACAGGGGTTCCTCCGAGTCAATGTACTTTCGCCAACCCATGTTCTTGATATACATATAGGGAGTCAGACGTTCCATCTCCTTACATAGTTTCTCACAGGTAGAGAGGATGGCTTTCCGGTTCCCATACGCTAACCAAGCAGCGATGAAGCCCACTATCTCCTGAGAACACTTGTATCCGAACCGTCTGGGGAACTGTACAGGGTCGTCAGTGATGAATTCAGGCTTCTCGTACTGCTCAGCCAGTTTCATGACCTGATGTCTTAATTTGTCGCTGATTGCTATCATACCTTGTTAGTTTCTTCGATTTTACACAGGAACGTGGCGGTCTTAAACTCGTCACCGTCCATAAAGTATTCAGCCATTTCATCAAGAACGTCCTTATAGGAAGATATCTTGAAGTCCGCTGCCTTCTGAGGAGTCATCTTTTCGAAGACCTTTGCCCAATCACGACGGAGAACCCACGTGTCGCTCTTCTCATTCTGTACTATCACACGAGTTTCTGACTCAGGAATTCTTCTGAACCCTATCAACCAACCCTCTCGAAACGTGTACTGTCGTTTGTCAGTCCCGAATACCACATTGGCGTGAGCACCGTACTTCACCATCTTCTTAGTGTCAATAACACCAAACCAACGATGAATAAAATCCACGTGAACAAAGGTATCCATCGGACCACTCTTGTACTTGATTTCAGGAGATACATACTCCAACTGCTTTACATTTCTATCCATAACTATCTATATTTAATTGGTTTCATACTCAGCCAAAGCCTTGAGGCACTCTTCATGACCCTCGCGACAGGCAGCGTCCATGATATATTCCATATTTTCGTACTCCGGACATTCTCGAGTCGCTGCACCTGTTACATCAACGTAAAGTGTCCCGTCTTCATCGCATTCGACAATGAACCATCCGTCATTATACATTACATAACCATTCTCGTAGATAGTTTGAATGAGTGTACGTCCGTCTTTCATTGTAGAGGAAGCCAATTCATAGGGTTCTGTGATTGTACCCTGTTCGGCTTGATTGATACGAGCCATAGCCACGAGGCAAACCTTTGCTAACTGTCGACGGTCTTTGATGTTATCAACATAGCGGTGAGTCCCTACTGGCTTGCTGAAGTCTAAATTTTTGTAGTATCTTGAACCTTTCATGACGTAACTTGTTTGATTTGACTGAGCAAATATACGTCCATTTATCGAATATCCAAGGAGTTCATCCGGAAAATCTTCATTATTTCTTCCGATTTTTCCTCAATTCGGCTCTGCGTTCTCTTCTACGAGCCTTTCCGTCCTGAATTTTTAGGGAAGATGAACCTGTTATTCTGTATATCTCGGATTGAGTCTTACTGATTACGTGTTCACAGAACCCTGACAGGGTGACTGTGCTATCTTTGTCCATTCTTGCGTTCATATTAGACGATTTAAGCGATTATAACTATACGGGGAATAAAATGTACCAGCCAACAGGGGTAAATCTCGTAAAGCGACCGCCAGTGGCTTCTATGAATAAGGAAAGAGGCAACCCGTTACAGGCAACCTCTTTCCAATCATGACTAAAACAAAAATCACATCCTCACGGACTTATTTCTTTTTACCTTTCTTCGGTTCAACAACCACTTTCACGGTCTTGGAAGCCTTGAAAGCAAGTGTGTGAGACTCGGGAACGTTCATAGGCTTCTGAGTCAACGGGTTCACACCTGTTTTAGCAGGGTTGACTTTCTGTTTGAACTTTCCGAAAGGTAGGCTGATTTCGTCACCGTCCTCAACACAGGTCTTGACAATCACCGGATTCAGTGCGTCGATTACTTTCTCGGTGTCTCTCTGGCTCATACCAGCCTCTTTGGCAACTGCTGCCACGAATTCTGACTTTCTCATTTCTTTTTAAATTTAGTGAATAATTGTTTCTATTTTCAAACGTGTTATAATAACGTCGTTTTTCGGTTGATAGTTTTTATCATTCCCTTTGGACTCCCGGATTATCGGCAATCCTGATTGAATACAGCGGATAAATTCTTCCCGTTTGCGCCCACCATTCCAAGGAAGCGATATGCGAGATTGATTAGGAACGCTCGGTCTTTGTTGCGCTGATATGCTATCTTCTTACGAATGACAGACATCACCTTTGCGAACTTGATTCCGCTGTCGAGTGTAACATACTCGTGACTGAACTCACTCACCACCCATACGTTGATGATAACGTCTCCCCACTGAAAGAGATACGGCTTATGCTTCCATGTCACTTTATCCATACGACGTTCAGCGTTGGAAAGGTAATCCTCTTGCTCCTTCATCTGATACATCGTGTTCTTCTGAGAGTCCGACAGTAACTTAAAGATACTCTGTTCCTGTTCGGGTGTGCATTTGACCTCCATGTCGATGTCGTGAGGTTCAGCCGTTTCCATGCCCAACTCGTGAAGAGCGAGTGAACCCACAATCAGGAAGTCCATACCGTGTGCGTCAAGCACTGATTTACGAAAGCCGTCCAAGGCTGTTTTAATTCTTGTTTCCATACGAAATTATTTGTTGATATAAAAGATACGTGATTACTCCGGAGTCAGGTTACAGTCCTCGAGACTGAATTATCGCTTTAAGACGACCACTGTAACCTTTCTTCTCCGCATAAACTCTGTCTAAATAGGCGAAATATTCGTCCTTTGTGAGCCGTCGGGCAAATGTACTCTGCCATATAGCATAGTCGGCTATACACTCCCGCCACGAGTTGAAACGGGCATGACCTAACATAGTTCCGACAGCCAGAGTGGGACGGCTTCCGGGAACTTTCATTCCCAGACAGTTGTGTCCCTCTACAAACAGTTTAGAAGTGAAGCCTCCGGACTCCTCAATACATTGTGCCATGACGATGTCCGGATGGTCAATCCTTAACTTAAAGATATAATCATACACCTCGTCAAAGAGCGTTTCAGGTACAGGCTCCGCAGCCTGTTCTTCAGCGTACTCGCAGCCAAACGCTGGCTGAGATGGTACGGGTTCTGTCGCATCACACGACCGTATCACAAGAATGATTAGAATTGACAGCAAAAGAACCGCAAGCCCACGCCACATTCTTTTGAGATACTTCTGTTTAGGCAGATTTCCGCCTGGATAGATTGTTTCTGTTTCCAGCATAACTTCTCATTTTGGTTTATAATAATAGAAAAACTCCTATCATGAGAAGACCTAATAGACAGCCGAGCATGGCAGAACCCAGTAGTATTAGGAAGCCGAAAAGTATCGCCCTCTTTTCACTCCACCTGTAATACGAACGACACGCTCGACAGGCTGCTTCATTCACGCACATACATTTCCGACATCTTCTCATGATGGTATTCTTTTTATAGTGTGACCATATTCACCCCAGATTGTCTCAAGGACTATCAGAGCGAACTGTTCTTGTAACTTTCTTTCCTTCTCAATATCCGTTGACAGCCTGTACTGCTCACGATGTTGTTCATTCCATCCAAGCGTGTCAGCAAAGACCTTGAACGCTGGTTCGGTGAAATAGGAACAGACACTCACGTGACGACCAAACCTTGTATCGTCAGCCACTATAATCTCCCAACAGTATTTGTCAGACACACGTTGATACTCAGCAGCGTCGCCAAGTGAGCCTTCCCCAAGTTTCGGGAGGACGTGTATCTGACGAGTATGTCCGGGAGTGAATACTTCCTGAAGTTTTAACAGGTAGTTTCCCGCTGACTTCATAGGCACATCAAACTGTTCAATTGCCTTTTGAATGTTTCTCCACGTCCCGTAGGACAGACCGTTCATATTCACCATCATAATCAATTTTCCTTTCTATTAATCGAGTTCGTTTACAACTAAATCCTCAGGGTCGAAGATAGACGGATACTCATCCATACCCTGTTTGACATCAAACGTGAAGTTCAGTTGATACCGTTCATCGACCACGCAAAACTGCTGAACGATTTCACTCCAACGAATAACATTCTTCGGCAACCAAGCCACTCCCAATTCTTTGTTGATGACTCTCCAAGCCTTATCCGTACAGTGAGTGACGGCAGCAGTACGCATACGTCCTTCGTGTAGGAAGCGCACAAGACCGCTCCTGAACGTGTACCTGCGCATATAAGGTCTTTCGGGTGGTAGTTGTGGGGTGATAGGAGCCTCTTTTGGCGTCTCTACGACCGTTTCAGTAGGAAGGTCTGATAAGTGTCCGCGAAGGGATACATTGCCTCCCTCAAGAAACTCTATTGAGTCGTAGATTACTTGTTTGACAGTGCCGTCACTGAACGTAACGGTCACTGGCTTATTATTCTGATTGATTTCCATATCGGGATTATTTTGAAATGTACATACTATTCAGTGGAGACTCTATCATACGATACAGTACGAGAACCCCTGTCTCAACGCATTTTATCATGATGTCCCGTACGCAACGAGGTTGACCGTCGACAGGGTTCAGTTCATCTTTCTGAATTTCATAGTGCCACTCACTTCCCACAAACCATTCTCCTCTTTCAGTGAGGCGGTTGATAGTATCCATTTGCCACAGTGCCTTTTCCTTAGAGGTGATTGAAAACGCTATATCAGCAATTCCCCACTGACCGTTTATGCACTGACTTGTAATGATGTTGAAAACTCGTTTATGTCCCATAACCAAATGATTTAAATTGTTTGACGGAACAAATATAGTGGCATTATTTGACATTCCAAAGAGTTTCCCGATAAATTCGTCAAAATTTTTCCAAACAGGCTACTGGGGTCGGCTTATACGGGTGATTTTATGCTTCCGACGCTCGTACCGTTCATTCCTAATGAACATTCTATTCTTGTGAAGAGCCTCAACCTTTGCTCTCCAGTAATCCCTTTCAGCCGTGATACGGTTGATTAACCGTATCATCAGCATGGCTTTATTCACTTTCATAAGACTTCAATGATTTGTTCGATGTGAAACTTTCTGACCTTTCCCTCTTCCAAGTCCTTCCCGGATAGGTGCTGACCTCGTCTTTCGTCTATCTTTATTACACGATAGGCTCTCTTAGGAAGTACCATCCGTCCGACAACGTGTTTGTCAGGCATACCGAACTCTTCGAAACGTACCCGAACAGTATCTCCGACCTTTACCCTGTCACGCATTTCCTCGAAACTCTTGAAGTCGAACACAGGGGTTCCGGCTCCTGAGTGGTTTAGGAACTTCGTCAACTCGTCACGGAGGTTTCTCACTTCGTCATGTGACATCACCTGAAAGAACGTTGCTGTCGTTCCGTCAGTGATTCCTATCTTTACGGTTCGCCCATACTTATCAGGCTCTTCCGTCTGAATGATTGGTTTCAATGTCTTCATCTTTATCTTCATTTATAAACTGTTTCATAAACGGGCAATCGTCCCCACAGGGGTAAACCATACCATCACCTCCTGGGTCTTCAAATGTAGGTAAAGCACGCAAGTCGGCTGTGCAACACGTTCTACCATCTCCGAGGAGAGTAGTATTGAAATGCTCACAGGTTCTTCTGTGTGCCTCTATTTCTTCTTTTGTCTTCATTGTAACATTCTTTTGAGCAGTAGTGTTTATTCCCTGATACTATCCAATCGTAACGTCGTATCTCGGCATTAGAGCCTCCTCTGGTGTGAGTAACCGCACCACAGACATCACACGTATATTCGTACCATTTCGTCTTCATGACCACCACTGATTTTTAACGACTTTCATATAATAGTTCCTCACGACATCTGGACTGGCGTTTGCATAGAACGCTGGGGAGTCACAGAAGTTATCGAAGAACGGCTTGGACATCCCCCCCCTGCGGAACTCCGTTCCTATCAGGTTCTCGAACTGCCCTTGGGCTTCCCACCACTGTACTTCCTTGGGTACAGGCTCAACCGCAATCTTTCGTAGGAGCGTATTCAGCAGGTCTTCAGGGTCGAAGATGTTGAGTCCCTCAAGATACTCGGTGAGATTTAAGCCTGTTGGGATTTCGTCCTTGAAACAGTGCGTAGGGATTTTTGCGTTTCTGATTGAATCAATCTTCGTGCCCCACGTCGACTTGTTAAGTTCTATCCATTCACGTTCATCAGGACGAGTGTCGTAGATTGTGAAGTATCTGTCCCGTTCGTTCTCGTTCGGGTAAATCATCAGATACGACATCCCGAGGCTGTCGAACACTTCACGTGCCTTCGGGTGCATAGCACACACGACAATCTGACCTCGCTCAATAGCCTCAACACAGAACCGAGCATAGTTTTCAGGGAAGTCAGGATTAACGATACCTTTCTTCTTGTCGGTGTAATACTGTTTTGAAAAGAACCCGTCAATGAATATAGGGTGTATCATCGTAAGATATGTCTTGCCGATACCTGGATATCCGCACACGGCATTAATCTTACCATCAAGGAACGCTCGACGTATCGCCAAGCGGTTCTCCGTCATTGTTACAGGCTTACCCATGACTCCTAAATTTTCTTCTGAAGTTTCAGCCGTGTAATAGCGTCCTTGCGGGAGTAAGCCATAATCGTATGACCTTTCACAGTGAACTCCCTCAACTCACGAACAACGGGTTTCGGCTTCCGTTGATTATCATTACGTCGAACCCCTGTATTGCGTCGAGGAGTTCTGAATGGGTCATTTGATTGTGCTGCCGCAATCATCAGAGCGGTCGCCAGCAACATTCCTTTCATTCTTGTCATAATCGTCTTTGATTTTTATATAGTTTCTACATCTATAATATCGTATCTTGTCTCGACAGTAACCGTCATAGGCACAGGTCTCACAGAGCGCAACCTTTCCTTCACGGTTCTTACCATATAGGGAAGTATCCTCTTCGTTCATGGCTTCACTCGTCTGAGATAAATATCTTCTCCCTGCGGGAGTTTTCCATGCTCTCTGATATAGTTGTCTCGATGCTTTATGCAAAGGTCGCTGCGACAAGCGCAGACCGACCCCTCGAAGCAACACGGGTAACAAGATGGGTTCTTCTGACCCAAGCGTATTTCGTACCCATCCTCTATGGTGATTAGTTTGCTCATGATATATTGGATTAATCATTCTCGATGTCTATATTCGAAATAACGTAGTGCTCCCAGTATCAGAAGCACTACGAATGTCAGGATTTCTTTCATGACTGAGCCTTATTTAGTTCCCAGAGCCTTGTTAGCTCTTTCGATTTTACGCTTCAGAGAAGCGATACGGTGGCGGATAGCCTTGGCGTCTTCCTTTGACAGTTTAGCGAATTCCTCAGCATTAGCAACCAGAGCCTCTTTCTCAGCAAGTTCCTCAGAGTATTTAGTCAGACGTTCATTAGCGTCACCAACACGGGGAGCAGACTTCTTTTCACCCTCTACAGAGGCTTTCTTTTCAGCTTTCGGAGCCTTGTCAGCCTTTGCCTTCTTATTGGCTTTAGAGGCTTCTTTGACCTCCTCTTCGCTCTTTAACGGCTGGGCTGGCTTAATAAGTTCAGCGGTATTCTTTGCGATTTCAGCCTGACGAGCACGTTCTTCACGTTCAGCCTTTTCTTCAGCACGGTGACGAGCCTCAACCTCGATGTCCTTGAGGTCAGTATAAATGATGTAGAAGCGGTGATAAGCGTCGAACAGTTCTTTCTTGCTGTTGGCTTCGGTGTACTCCTGAGGAGCGAACTTACTGTTCAGTCCCTTGATAGCAGCACAGATGTCATTGATAGCAGCGACCATGTTAGGTTTGCTGATGTACTTCATTGCCTTCTTTTCGTTAAGCATATCTTCGTTAATTACGAAAGAGGTTACATTCTCGGAAGCGATGTTGTTTACAGTTGTCTTCATAATTCTAATTTTTAATTTGTTTGACATTGTTGATTTAATTTGACATTACAAAGATAGTGCTTTCTATTGAATCAGCAAAGAAATTATCCGGAAATCTTCAAAGAATTTTCAAGATTTTTCTGGTTTCGTCGGTTTAGTCCATTGTAGAGTCTCCTGTTTGAACTGAGCATTATAGCGAACTTCCCTGAACGGATGTCCTTTTGCCAGTAGTTCAATGGTCTCCTCAAGGAACTTCTTCGGAATACCTATATGAGTGTCATCAATAGGAGTGACCACACGCTTCGGCAGCCACCTCCCAAAGTAATACTCTTTTCCTTCCCAGCACACAGGGTGTCCGGGGTTCTCAACTATCCAGAACGTCACACGATACTGAACAGCCTTTTCGGTCTCACCGATTTTCTCAACTGTTAGTGTTCTCATCTCAAATATATTATTGCTTCGGCTACATTCTCAACGGAGTAGGAGCCACTCTTCACTCCGTCGTATATCATCTGGGCAACTTTCATGAGTTGTTCCTTCTGTCTTTCCTGACGTACCTGTTCAGCCGTCTTTATTACTGTACAGGTGTGCGTCTTAGGAGCAGTCTGATGTGGACCGATAGTTCGTGTCCATTGAACACCCGAAGCCCACCAGGACATTCCCCTGTCATCACCGTATATTCCTGCGGACGATGAACCGTGTACAATATGAGCCACATGGGTTTCCCCAGTGGCTATATTCGTGACCTGTATTATATCCCCGACTGTCATACGTTCTCAGATTTAGGTTCAGGAAGCCAAGCGATGACAATACTGTTCGCATGAATCCATTTACCGTTGACAAGGCTGCTATCTTTATAAAAGCAATGTCTCGCCACCTGTAAATCGCCATACTTTCTGTACAGGACAATCACGACTTGCTCCTCTTTGGGTTTGGCGTCTTCAACCTTTATCCAGGGGAACAGGTCATCTTCATTGACTTCTTGGAACCTGTCCTGACGTTCCTCATCAGTCATCACGTAGAAGGAGTTCTGGTTTCCGTAGGGAACCTCAACATGAACGAGCCATTCCTTTTCGCGCACCAAAATGTCTTCGCCTGACGGAATGACGATAACCGCCATCATCTTCTTGTCCGTACCTTTGTTCAGGAACGCTCCCTCGATTTGTGTATAGGGTTTATGCTCAAGAATGAACTGACAAATTTCATCACTGTTTGTACCATCGTACTGAATAGCCTCTACCTCGTAGCGGTCTAATCCTCTTAATTTTACTTCCATATATCTTCTCCTTATTTATTGGTTTGTACTATTATCCCCATATCACATAGTTCAGAAAACGAACCACACCGTCCCACCACTCGAGGAACAGTACCATTCCCCACAAGATTAGGAAGACGAACACGGCTATCCAAAACCGCTGCCACCATACCCTGTATTTCTTTACTAACTTCTTTCTTCCGAAGCGTCCCCAAAAGAACTCAAATACTGTCCAAATTATTCTTTCCATGATGATTATAGTGTTATATTATTTTCAACGGCTGCAACAGCCAATATCCATGATTGCTTGTCACTGATGAACGCAACTTTCTTTCCGTAGGGGTTCATCGTCTTGTCGACTGTTTCGGCTATCTTAGCAGCGAAGCCGTCTGTCGCCTGTACTTTACTGATGAACTGTCCGAGAGCATTGAAAGCGATGTCGAAATAGGAGTTGTTATTCCAGCGGTCAGTTCCCGCCATGTCCTTGATTTCATTCGCTAACTTCTGAGCCTGTTTATACTGTTCTGAGCCTTTCTGTAACATAGTTTGATTCCTCCTTTGATTTAATTGACTGAGCAAATGTACTGGGTTCTATCGACATATCAAAGAAATCCCGGAAGAATTTCCGGGATATCCTCAAGATTTATTTCTTCACCTGTTTAAGATTGGCTATATAGCGAGCGTGAAGGCATTGTATATTATAGCCACCAGCCAGGATACAACTCGTTTTAAAGATGTACCGAGCGTCTTCAGTAGGTATCACCCACTCGCCTACATAGTTCCCCTGCTGACCTTTAAAAGAGATGAGGTCAAACGACTGTATCTTGTCCTTTATAGGAGTGAGTTTCTTCTCTACCTGTAATTTCAGTTTCGCAGTAGCCTGTTCGATTGTGAGCCGTACCTCTTGGTCACGCTTTGCGTAGAACTTCTCACGAGACTCGCAGTAGAAGTGAATGCTCAGAACTCCTGAAGCCTGTATTTCCTTATTACGAATGTATTCCGGCTGACGGTCGTAGCGTACTCCAGGAGTGTGAACCATTTCGTCCTCATGAGTGTAACCACATAGACTGTAATAGGTACGACGGACAGCGGTTTGGTAGATGTGATTGAGTGAGCGAGGGAAAGACTCTTCATTCTTTTCGAGTTGTTTCGTAGCCTCAGCCACAGCGTCCTCGCGAGATTGATGTTGGCTTACATATTCGCCTGACAGGATTTTCTCGTACAGGTTTTTATAAGAAGCATAATCACGAATGACTCTTGAGATATTGTTAGCGTACCATTTAGAAGACTGACAGGTTCTTTTCGCTTCCTCGTTACGTTCCCAACCCTGTTCCCAAAACTTTTCGATAGAGGCTTGAAGTTCGTCAAGTGTCACTTGAGCCGTTGCTAATACTTCTTTCTGAATGTCTTGTACTGTTTTCATGACTTTTGATGTTATTGATTGACAGTACAAATATAGTCATTCCTGATGAATCAACAATGAAACATCAGGAATTTTCTTGAAGAATTCTTCGATTATTCTCTTAGAAGTTGTATGAGATGTCCATCAGCACACGACCTGTTTCCTTTTCATCCCTTACTTCAAGGCTGAACGGGTTGACTGAACAGCGGAGTTCGTTTACAGGGTTCTGAAGAGCAGCCATAACCGCTTCACAAATCTTTTCGGCTTTGCTATCGAGACGGCTTTTGTTCTTACCAGCACCACGTGAAGTATAGCCACGAAACTGAATGAACTTGAACTTTCCGTCAGACACGAGATGAAGACTCAGACGACCACGATTAGAGGCTTTCTCTTTGTCCGGACGGTTCATAGTGAATGAGTCGATTGTCAGGTGTAACTTCGCTAATACAGGTTCCAAGTCATTGATGATTTGTTGAGCGACTGCTCCATTAGAAGCAAACTCCTGTAACATACGATTGAGGTTCGACATCTCTTTTTCTATCTCTGAACTGTACTGATTGAAGTTTTCGTTAAAATCTTGTGACGTTTTCATATCCTTATTTGTTTTAATATTTGACATTTGATTTACTTTGATGACACAAAGGTAGTGGATTCTGATGAATCCGCAAAGAGTTTCTCCAACTTTCTTCAGATTTTTCCTCAGATTTAACTTTTCGAAACAGTCATTTCGCCCATAACTCGCTGTGGGGTGACCATGTTAGGGTGATGACAACTCCCCATGACGGACGCTGTTACTTCTGTACCGAATTTCCCGGAGTAGATGCAACCAAATATCCGGGTCTTGGTGGAGAGGTTTTTAGGGTGATTTACAGGCTGTTTTCGACGCCAGCGTGTCAGTCTCGTGATAACGGATAGTGAGGCATACGATATCGTCCCAAATGACAGCCCACGGAGTCCTTGGTGTGGAGTAGGAACAGTCATCGGACACGGTTCTTCGGGGTTGAGTCGCGCAGGATTCTGGCGCAAGAGAGTGTTGCAGTCCGGATTCGAAATGCCCTGAACCTCAAATGACCAACCCAGCCTCAACCCAAACCACCCCATACCCCTCACCTCAATACCCACCATACTACATATACCATATAGACCTATATAGGGAGGCTCTATCCCCCATCAGTAATTATCACCCTCTATTCTTTTATTTGGTAGGTATAAGACATCACCAACCTCATCACCTCTCTTACTATACTCTATTAGGAACTAACCATTGTGAGGCTCAGCATTATACCATGTTGATGGTGGACGTCCCTGTACGAGACGTCCAGAGGGATGTAACAAGCCATCACACGTGACTCATCACATCCCTCCACACATAATCCAGAACCCGATGTCGAATATCGAACACCGTTCATTGAATCTATCGAGTCGACTGACTATCCTTCCGCATCATACTGTACTCCCGCCTCAACGACTCCAACGTCCCTGTATTATATCGGATAGTGTCTATCAACCTCTGCACATCTTCATACCGTTCATCAGCCAACGCCTCACGACGAGCCGTTTCGAGCACTCCAAGATACGAGCATAACACAGGTATCTCAGCCTCTAATATCTTCTGATACAATATGGATTGATTTCCGTACACGTAATCAATTTTCTTACTGAGCAACGTGTATCCCCATACCGACAGCACAATGACAGCCGTCAGCAGTACGCACAATATAATGAGAAGAACTATCATAGCACTATCCAATCTTTTGCGAACATATCATTCCAGTCCGGAACGTAATTTGTAGCCACAGTCGATGACGGGTACTGCTTCACTATCAGACACTGGTTACGATAATGAATATCCCCGTTGGCTGTCTTTCCAATGAACTGTTTAGCACTGTCCGGAAGCGACTGCATCTTAGGAACAACCTCAGCCGGAATGTCACTGTCGATTTGTTTCACTACAAACTTATCCCCAACCCAACTTTCTCTTCTGACACACTTACCAGCCTCAAGAGCCTGTAATGCTTCACCGAAGGACAGGTTCTGATACGGGTGCTTATAGGCAACCACGTCATCATGAGTTATCCCTAACAGTTTCATTCGATGTTTCAGCGAATGACGGTACTCCTTCATCGCTTCCTTCTGAGCCAACATCGATGTTTGAATCTCTGTTTCGAGGCTTTCGAATTTAGGATTTTTGAGGATGAACTCCTCTAACTTTTCTGTGCGCTCATTGAGTTCTACATACTCCTGCATGAGCCTTGTTTTAAATGCTTCCATAATCCTTCTTTTATTCTTGATTGTTATCTAACCATTGCCTGAATGGTGTCCAGCAATTCCTTTGATTCTTTTCCATTGAGCCATACCCGTGTGACCATGATGTTATGCTCATAGATGTTATACGACAGCCGTATAGAACCGTTCTCAATTAAATGTCCGTTCACATTGAAGCGGATATCAACCTCGCTTAATTCTTCAAAACAGCCATGAAAGTCAATAGCCTGTGACGGTGTGAGTTCAGTAGTAACCTCATCAGGCTCGTACACACTCCAGCCCACAACCAATGAACACTCTACATTCTTGTCCTCAAGTTCCTTCTTGAGTTGAGCAGGGTTCAGTCTTCCCTCGAACCCCAACAGGGTTTTCGTCAGCACTATGCCTCTGAAATTCTTGTACATTACATGGATATTCCTTCTCATATTTCCTTTCCGAATTGTTTAAGTTCTTCAATTATTCTATCCCGATGTTCCTGTTTGATATCACGGGTTCTTCCTATCCGTTCCGATTTCAGTATTTCAAGCCTACCATCCTCGTGAACCTTTGCTGTGGTCTTCACTGCGATATCGTTACCGTAACCAAAGTCCACACCAATGATGATGTCATTGTTCTGAGCGAAGTGTATCATGGTATTATCCCCAAGTTAGGTTCATTCTCGTGTTCCTTGATATACGCTTGACATTCCTCGAGCGTTCCGTAGAAGCGATAATATTCGTCAGGCGAACAGCCTATCGAAGTATCTATTACTGCATGAGTCTTTTCCTTTTCCATGACCTTTACTTTGTTTGGGTTGAACCACTTATCCACCAGTCGGGGATATATTCATAACTATTCATAATCTTCTTTCGTTTTTAATTTAGGGAATGAGACGTCTAACAGTCGTTCTAAGAAACTTTCCTATTCGGTGCTGACAATCTCATTCGGTTTACTAATTACTTTCGCTTACAGGAAGCAAGAACACCTTATCAAAGTTCTTGATGACTGACATTGACGTAACATCACTGTCCACCATAACTTTACCGTTCTTGATTTCCCTTACTGTATAGAGAGTCCCGTACACGTTCTTCACTGTCTTGAACCTGTCGCCAACCCTCAACTCTTCCAACTTGGCTTCTTTATACTCTGAGCCATCGCCAAGACACAGAACTTCCTGGTCTTTACTGTTTACCCGTACACAGTGAGGACAGGCATGACAGGCTGAACTCCCTATCTTGCAGCCTCCGTGAATGTTGCAGTCAGGCTGTAACTGGTTCCCTTCGAACCAAAACTTCATCTTTAACATATTACCAACATCTTTTAAAATCACTCAATTTCTTACCACATCTCGCGCACTTTTCATAATATCCCGTAACATAGTGTCCTCCCTTGCGAGACTTCTCTCCTTTACGGTTCAGAATGTTCCGTTTACCACGCCAGCGGTCTTCTATGACTGTTACAGGCTGATGACCGAACCAATCACACTGGGTCTGCCGCCATTTCCTGATTAGGGATTTTTGAATCTTCTTCCACTTCTTCATACGTTGCATTGAACCGTTTCTCTGACATTATAAATAACTCTCCCGTCTCGTCCGTGAACACCATATCCCCACGAGATACGGACTTCGTACCGCTGTCGCCTATGGCTTCGACATAACACTCTTCACGGTTCGTGAACTGTTGGTCAATATGGTAGTCGTTGGCTTTCAACTTCTCTACCACTTCGCTGAATGTATCATCGCTCAACTGAACGATGTCAAACATTCCTGAAACTTTCGCTTTAAACTTCTTTTTCATTCTTCTCTGGTTTTTGATGTTTAAAATACTTTTCGCCAAATACCTTGTTTATCCCGCCACCAACCATGAAGCCACCTGCACACAATAGGAACACTCCCAATTCGTTTAAATTTGTCTTGATGTACCCGTTGGTCACGACGTCCCAAATAAGACAGAAGCACACCACTAAACCAATGATGGCTCCTATAATTACGGACAGCAGCAAGGCAAACGATTTACTGCTGTCCAATGTCCCTGACTTAACAAGAGACCTGAAATAACTTGTCATTCTCATACCTGTATAGCGTTATGACGAACTCCTCTTTTATTTATGAAGGACGTCATCGTATGCCTGCAACTCTATAAGTTCAATGAGGTCTCGCTTCGCTCTATGCATAGCGCTCTTGACCTGTTGAAGAGTGAACCCCAGTTCATCAGCCATTTCTTCGTAGGTGAAGTCATCAAAGAACCGCATCTGAATAACCCGTCTTGATGTTGACGGCATCTTCTGCATGACGCTCTTTACATATTCTATTCGCTGATTGAACGACAAGGATTCTTCAGGTGTACGGCTGTCGTCTATTACTTGTAACGTAGGTCGGTCATCCTCGGTATCGTCGAACCCCTCATCAATACTGACGATATTCACTCGGTTCTTCTTACGACAATAGTCTATCGCACAGTTCCTACCGATACGGACTAACCACGCACTCAATTGATAGTCTGGTTGAAAGCGTTCCAACCGCTCGAAAGCCTTTTCGAATGTTTCCATTACGATGTCGGCTGTTAAATCTTTGTCATTGATAATCTCACCAATCTGTATAGTGAGGATAACATTGTACTTCTTGAATATCGTTGTAAAGGCATCCTGGTCTCCACATAAGGCTCTTTGAACCAGACCGAAGTCCTTCTCGCGATGTGATGTTTTCTTTCTCATGATTACACTTGTTTGATTTACGGAAGCAAATATATGTATAAAGATTGACATATCAAAGGAAATCCCCGATTATTTTCGGGGAAATCATTAATCGTCTTCTTCGTCGTCATTTACCTCTCCTATTTGTTTGTAGAAGGATTTGTTCTTACAGGCTGCTGCCATCATGTTTATCGCCATTAAATCCTCAAATGTGAAGTCGTCATCTTTCTTCTTTGACCGCTGGGCTTCGTACTCATCACAGGTCTCTGAAGCATACATCTTGAATTTATCAAAGTAGGCTATCTTGAACAGTTCTCTCATGCGTTTACGTTCAGCCAGATAGTTCTTTCTGTGCCATTCCCATAACTGACTGAATTCAATGTATTCAGCACGGGTGAACTTACATTTCACTATCTTCTTACGACCTCTCTTCCACAGTTCAACTTCCTGGAGATAGCGTTCAGTCGTTCCATATATACTGACGTACAACTGTAAGAACAGTTTCTGAACCGATGTTCTCATTTCGAACTCGTACCACTGTTTCTCTTCTTCATCAAGTTTTGACTCATCGATACCGTATTTCTCGCACAAGGCAGACAATAGGATTTTTGCGTTCGTGGCTTCACCACCTACTCCTCTTTCGGCAAGAGCCTGTAATTTACGTATCTTAAGCAAGATACCAGTCGGGACGGATTGTTCTTTGAATTTCATATTACATTGGTTTTATTGATTT
>OOCQ01000245.1_pt1 | contig 49299 bp, 35 predicted proteins | sample 1671121 | NCBI WGS metagenome assembly OOCQ01 (sample SAMN06348124, study PRJEB24527) | human gut metagenome | biome: human gut; feature: ankylosing spondylitis patient; material: feces | host: Homo sapiens | place: China | collected 2015-10 | reverse complement strand
TACCCTTCTTCATCTCACCACCATACCATGTGTTGATGATAACCTGCTCCTTAGATGTTACGTTGAATACAACTGCAGTCTCTGAGTGAAGACCCAATTCCTTCCAGTTCTCAACCTTAGCCTTAGAAGCGTTGTATACGATGAAGTCTGGCTCCTGATCGAACTCAGCCTCATTCTGAGGACGGATGAACATATTTGTTACGAAGTGAGCCTGCCAAGCAACCTCAACGATGAAACGTACCTTCATACGTGTATCCTTGTGTGTACCGCAGAAACCATCAACAACATACAATTTCTTGTTAGAAAGCTCCTTCTTAGCGATCTCCTTTACAGCTGCCCAAGCCTCCTTCGTAGCCTTGTGGTTATCGTTGTGATACTCCTCAGAATCCCACCATACTGTATCGTGAGAGTTCTCATCGTCAACGATGAACTTATCCTTAGGAGAACGACCAGTGTAAATACCAGTCATTACGTTAACTGCACCGAGCTCAGTCTCCTGACCAACCTCAAAACCCTGGAGACCTTCCTTAGTCTCCTCGTTGAACAATACCTCGTAAGAAGGATTGTAAAGAACCTCAGTAGTACCTGTGATTCCGTACTTTGCTAAAACTGACTTATCAAACTTTGCCATTTTATTTAAATGTATTATAAGTTGTGAAATATTTTTCTTTCCTTAAAACCGCCGCAAAGTTACGAAAAATATGTTTTACGGCAAAGATTCTTGGATATAAATAATGTATTTTAAAATCTTTTTAGGTTAAAGAATTTAAAATCCGTCCCTTCCAGCCATAATTTGCCACGTTGACTTTGCAAATATTCCCAAAACATTTTGTCAATTCCGAGATTTCTTGTACCTTTGCACAAAAACTACAGCTATGAAGATTAATAACCTGAGTGAACATAACTGCATCATCAACCGCTACTTGGCAGAGATGCGCGACTGTGATTATCAAAAGAACCGACTCCTCTTCCGCAACAATATCAAGAGAATCGGTGAGTACGAGGCTTTTGAAATATCAAAGACCCTCGATTACGAAGCAACCAAAGTTACTACACCGCTTGGTGTAGCAGATGTCAATCTCCCTACCGACAAGATAGTCATTGGCACCATCTTCCGTGCCGGACTGCCTTTCCATGAGGGATTCCTCAATGTTTTCGACCATTCTGGCAATGCCTTTGTCAGCGCTTATCGTGAGTATACCAACGACAGCCACACGGAGGTTGGCGTACACATCGAGTATCTAGCCACACCAGAGATTGAGGGCAAGACGCTCATCATCGCCGACCCTATGCTTGCCACTGGCATCAGCATGGAGATGGGATTGAAGGCCATCCTCACCAAGGGCAACCCTAAGCACATCCACGTGGCTTGCGTGCTTGCCGCTCCTGAGGGCATCGAGCACATCAAGAACACCTTCCCTGATGAGAAGACCACTATCTGGTGTGCCTCTATCGACGAGGGACTCAACGAGCACAAGTACATCGTACCTGGTTTCGGCGATGCCGGAGACCTCTGCTACGGCAACAAATTATAAAAACATAAAAAATCCCTTCACCTTTCGCTTGGTGAAGGGATTTTTTATTCTTATGCCTCATGCTGTCTTACACCCATACGAGCCTCAACTACATTAACCACATAGTCGCCCAGCTTCTCGCATTCCTGAATGATGTCCATATACATGGTGCCGATGGCGTATGTATATAGATGGTTGTTCACGTCATTGATGTTCTGGCTCTTCAACTGATTGCGATAGTTATTGATCTCGTTCTCAATGTTGAAGGAGAGGTTGGCATCATTGTCGCCCTTATGTCCCACGAGGGTGATGTTCATCTGTGTCAGGGCATTGTCGGTGAGTTCCATCATCTGGTGCATGTGCTCATACTGGTTAGGGATAAAGTCTTCCTTGCCTCGGATGCGACGGTTCAGCGTACGAGCGATGTTGTAGCAGCTATCGCCGATACTCTCTATCTCCGAGATCTCACGCAGCATGGCGCGAATCTTAGCCTTGGTCTCATCGCTCAGATGGGCATCGCTCACCTGGTCCAGATACTTGGCTATCTCTATCTCCATGTTGTCGGAAATGCCCTCATACTTCTCGATGCGGGTATAGAGTTTTACAAACTTATCCTCATTGGTCTCGCCCAGCAACTCCTTCACCATGCCAAACATACGCTGGATGCGCTCGCCGAAAGAGTGGATCTCCTTCTGAGCCTCCAAGACGGAGATTTCAGGGGTCTTCATGATACCCGTCTGGATAAAGCGCAGGCGGAAGTCATCCTCCTCGGCATTCTTCTTAGGACGGATAATCTGGCATACCAACTTCTCTATCTGTGGGACAAACCATACTAATATAAAGGTATTGGAGAGGTTGAAGGTGGTATGGAAGGCAGCAAGCACAAACGAGAGCTTGGCGGCATTGGCATAGAAGCCAGGGGCTCCCTTCGCCATATCCACGTCGTAGCCCACCCAGCCGCAAACGAGATTGATAAATGGCTTGAACACGCACAATATCCACAGCACACCGAAGATATTGAACACCATGTGCGCCATCGCCGCTCTTCGAGCCTGCGTATTGGCAGTGAGCGCAGCCACGTTACTGGTCACGGTGGTACCGATGTTCTCGCCCATCACGAGCGCAATGCCCTGATAGATAGGCAATACGCCAGTAGAGCAGAGTATCATCGTGATGGCCATGACGGCTGCCGAACTCTGCACACACATGGTCAGGATACTACCAATAATCAAGAATGTAATGGTGGTGAGAAAGCTCTGTGGGTCAAAGCTTGCGAAGAAATCGAGAACTGGCTGATTGTGAGCCAAGTCCATGTCGATACCGGTTTGACGTAAAGTTCCCAAACCGAGGAACATAAAGGAGATACCGAAGATGAAATCGCCTACTATCTTGCGCTTCTTGCTATAGATCAAGATGATTGCAAAGAAGAAGGCTGGCCATACGAAGTCGGTGATGTTGAATGAGAAACCTGCACTCATAATCCATGCGGTAAGCGTGGTTCCGATGTTGGCTCCCATGATGACCGAGATGGCTTGGGCAAGGGTGAGGAGACCGGCATTAACAAACGAAACCGTCATCACCGTGGTGGCTGTTGACGATTGCACCGCAGCCGTGATGAGCGTACCCGAAAGGATGCCCGTCACACGATTGGTGGTCATAGTACCTAACACGTGGCGGAGCTGTGGTCCCGCCATCTTCTGCAAACTGTCGCTCATGGTCTTCATACCGAACATAAGTAGGGCGAGTGCTCCGATAAGCCTAAAAAATATCCAAATCGACATATTATTACTTAATTTATGTTGTCAAATTCATCAAGTTATCGAATTTCTTCGTAACTTTACCCCGTGGAAAAATATGCATAATCGTGTAACAAAAACGTAACGCTAATGAAACAGATGATACAAATCCGTTGCAAAAATAATAAAAAATCTCAGAAAGTGGAAATCGGAAGCACACTTTTTGATGTTTTTTCTGCATTTGACCTCAAAATGACCCATGGACCGGTCTCTGCGAGGGTAAATAATAAGGTTGAAGGCATGCACTACCGTGTATATAACAGCAAGGACGTGGAGTTCCTCGACATGACCTCCTCCTCGGGTTCGCGCGCCTACACCCGCACCCTCTTCTTCGTGCTCTGCAAGGCGGTGCAAGATATCTATCCTGCCACCGATGTGGTCATCGACATTCCGGTATCCAATGGCTTCTATGTAGATGTGCACCTCGGTCGCCCTCTTGCTGACGAGGATGTCAACATCATCCACAAGCGCATGCAGGAGATTATCGATGCCAAGATGCCTATCCGCCGCTTCACCGTGCCTACCGAGGAAGCTATCGCCTTGTTCGAGGAGAAGGGCGACGTGGAGAAAGTGAAGCTCTTGAAGACTTCGGGCTCCATCTATACTACCTATTATAAAATAGGTGAATATGTGGATTTCTACTACGGCACGCTGCTCACCAACACCTCCCAGCTCTACCTCTTCGGCTTGGAGAAGTACTATGACGGCATGTTGCTGCGCATTCCTTCGGTCAAGAACCCCGACCAGTTGGGCGAACTGACCAAGCAAGACAAGATGTTTGAGATATTCAAGGAGCACCATCGCTGGCAGAGCATCCTGGGCATCCGCACCGTGGGCGACTTTAATCAGGCTGTGGACGCAGGCTATACCACCGACATCATCAATATCAGCGAAGCCTTGCAGGAGAAGAAGATTGCCAAGATAGCCGAGGAGATAGCTAACAGAAAAGGTGTGAAACTGGTATTGCTTGCCGGTCCGTCATCATCGGGCAAGACCACCTCGTGCAAGCGACTGAGCATCCAGCTAGCCGTAAACGGGCTGAAACCCTTGCAGATTTCCCTGGACGATTACTTTGTGGACAGAGAGAAAACCCCGAAAGATGACAATGGAGAATATGATTATGAGAGCATCTATGCCCTCGACTTGCAGCTCATCAACGACCAGTTCAACGCCCTCTTCCGAGGCGAGGAAGTGGAATTGCCGAAGTATGATTTCCAGACGGGCAAGAGCAAGAAGAGCGGCAAGAAACTGAAGATGACTCCAGAGAACGTCTTGGTGGTAGAAGGCATCCACGCCCTCAACCCTGAGTTGACTTCGCAGATACCTAACGAGCAGATATTCAGGGTATATGCATCAGCCTTGACCACCATCTTGCTGGACAATCACAACTATATCCCAACCACGGACAATCGCCTCTTGCGCCGCATCATCCGCGACTACAAGTATCGTGGCGTATCTGCCCAGGAGACCATCCATCGCTGGCCATCGGTAAGAGCCGGCGAGAACAAGTGGATCTTCCCATTCCAGGAGAATGCCGATGCCATGCTCAATACGGCGATGCTCTATGAGCTGGCTGTCATCAAGATGCAAGCCGAGCCGCTGTTGCAGCAGGTACCCGAGAATTGTGAGGAGTATGCCGAGGCATATCGCCTCCTGAAGTTCCTGAAATACTTCAAGGGCATCCCATACAACAACCTCCCTCCTACCTCTTTACTAAGAGAGTTCTTGGGTGGCAGCTCCTTCCATTACTAATACTAAAAAGCGAAAGGCTGCTTTCCTCCATAAGAAAACAGCCTTTCGCCACTATATAAAACACAGCTTCGATTTTAGACCGCACACCGCACTGCACGTTACCTGCCCAATTAACAAGAATGCCATTTCACACCACCGCTCTGTCCGCAAACATGTTACATTATTTTTCTGACAATCCCCTCTTTTATCGAAAGTTTTTTTCATAAAATTTTCATCGAGGTAGTTAGGGAAACACCATCCTAGATGTTGATATTTGTTCCTCGGGACGGCACCAAAGTGCCCTCGGTGTGGGCACTTTGGTGCCGTCCCGAGGAACAAAACTGGGGATACTAGATAGGGATTTGCCCCTTTTTGTGCTGTGTAGAAGTACGAATTGCCTTTTCTACCTCACACCTCACACTACACGGGATAACATACTGATACACAATATCTATGATGGTGTGAGGTGTGGGCAAGCACACCTCACAACACCTCACTATTTTTATATAAAAAATTCTCTTCTTCTAAATCCAACAACAAAAATCTAATTTCTTGTTTGTGAGGTGTTGTGAGGTGTCAGTGAGGTGTCAGCCCCGACACCTCACTAGCACTAACGTATGATTTACAACCAGTTACGGTATATTTGTGAGGTGTGAGGTCTATTTTGCAAATCTATTTGTTTCTAGAACCAAAACAGAGGAAATGCAGAAAAATCAGGGGGCAGCCAGAAATTGAACCGTTTTGAACCAATCCACTTCCACCTATTTTATATATCTTTGCAAACGGCAAATGAATATAAAACAATAATAACAAAACATAAATAAAGAAAGACAGCCAACACCGCCATAACTATCTTTTTTAGCATAGTTATGGCGGTAGTATAGCACTTTCAAGCTAGCGACAATCCCTTAATGAATCTTAAAAAAGTCGTTTTATTTGTCCGGAACTAAACATTTTTGTATCTTTGCGGACGAATAAAACGACTTTTTATGGAAAATATCATTGGAAGGAAAAAGGAAATCAAAGAGATTAAAGACCTCTATCACAGCGGCAAAGCAGAGTTTGTCGCCATCTATGGTCGTCGCCGTATAGGTAAAACCTTTCTGGTAGATGAAGCTTTGAAAGGAAAAATCACATTCCGACATGCAGGTTTATCTCCTGTTGATGAAGCAACGGAAAAGAACAGCTTGAAAAATCAGCTCAAGCATTTCTACTTATCTCTCCAACTGCAAGGCATGAAGAAAAGCAAATGCCCAACAAATTGGTTGGAAGCCTTCTTCCTACTCTCTAAATATCTAGAAGAGAAAGACAATGGTAGCAGACAAGTCATATTCTTAGATGAATTGCCTTGGCTAGACACTCCTCGTTCTGGCTTCATCACTGCATTCGAAGGTTTTTGGAACACATGGGCTTGCCACAGAAGCAATATTATGCTCGTTTGCTGCGGCAGTGCCAACTCTTGGATGCTCAACAATCTAGTAAACAACCACGGAGGCTTATACGGAAGAACTACATACGAAATCAAGTTGGCTCCATTCACACTCAATGAATGTGAGGCATATTACCAATCCAAAGGCATCAAGATGTCTAGATATGACATCACCCAAGGATACATGATTCTTGGAGGCATACCTTACTACTTGGGCTATATGAAAAAAGGTCTCAGTTTGGCTCAAAACATTGACCAACTGTTCTTCACCAACAATGCCAAATTGAAAATAGAATACGACAGGCTCTTTGCTTCAGTATTCAGTAATCCGGAAGAAATGAAAAGGATTGTCAACTTTCTTGGCACGAAACACATGGGGTATACAAGAATAGAAATATCAGATGCCCTGCATATCCCAGCAGGTGGAAATCTCTCTAAAATGCTAGGAGCTCTTATCGCTAGTGACTTCATCGAGATTTACGTGCCTTTCGGATATACCAAGAAACAAGAGTATTATCGATTAACTGACCCTTTCTGCCTATTCTACCAAAAGTTTGTAAATGGTCACGATGCCCTAGACGACAACTTCTGGATGCACAATATTGACTCTTCTGCCATCAATAGCTGGCGAGGAATAGCATTTGAAGAAATCTGCTTTCTGCACATCAATCAAATAAAAGAGGCCTTGGGAATAGCAGGTGTCTCCTCGGCACAATCGGCATGGACCGATAAGGGTGACGAGAACAAGGAAGGACTACAGATTGATATGTTGATAGATAGAAAAGACAACATTATCAATATGTGTGAGATGAAATTCTACAATGAGGAATTCTCTGTTAGCAAGTCATACCACTCTGTCTTGATGCATCGCCAAAACTCATTGGCAGAGCATATATCTAAAAAGAAAGCAATCCATTCTACGCTCATTACCACTTATGGACTGAAATATAATGAGTATAGTGGTGATTTTCAGCAAGTAGTAACACTGGACGATTTGTTTAGATGACAAATAAATAAGCTGAACTATAGCCATAACTATCATTTTTAACCCACTTATGGCTATAGTCCAGCATTCTTTCCACACTAAAAAAGAAGGAAACTGAAAATTGAACCGTTTTGAACCAATGGGATTTCAATAGAAAAGTGTATCTTTGCAGAGTTTAAAGTAAATACATCATTCATAAAAACTAGTAAAGGTATGAAGAGGATTATCATGACTCTGATTGAAGCCGCAGGAAGAGAGTTCTGAGATTTCAGAGAAATGCTCCGAGACATCTCCAACAGGCGACAATATGAAATCCGAAACATGATTCATGTCTGCAAAGATACTAAAATAAAGTGGGAAAAGAAACTTTTTCGGCTATTTAAATAACTTTTTTGCAAAAAACTTTGGCACTTAAAACAAAAAAACGTAACTTTGCAACGAATCTATCTATTTTAAGTATACATCAAAACTAGAGTAATATGAAAAGGTTATACCCTACACTCAGTATGTTATTGCTGCTTGGATTGCATGCAACGCCAAGCTTTTCGCAGAACGATGACTTTGTAAAGCAATTCCAGCAGGCTAGAAGCCAGATGCTGGGAGACTACAATAAGTTCCGCAACACCGTGCTTACCGACTACGATAAGTACATGGAAGGTGTGTGGAAAGAGTACAAGCAGTTTAAGGCAGACAAACTGCCAGATATCCCTAAGCCGAAGGACCCTCCTGCTTACAAGAAGCCTACCGTTCCGGAGCAGCCTGTAAGCATGAAGCCTAAGCAGCCAGTGAGCCCAATACAGATACCAGAGGGAGCAGGCGGCTTTGTGAAGAATCCAAATGCCAACGACATGCCAGCCCTGCCTACCGACCCACTGGCAAAGGTGCCTCCTACGCAGAAACCAGTAAGCAAGCCGTTGACTCCACCAGCCGAGCGCCCTACCATAGACCCGGTGAACAAGCCAAAGTTGCCTGAGATAAAGCCAGACATCCCAGACATCGAGTATACGGGTTCGGGTATAGAAGTGCCTCTGATGCCAATTATCTCCAGCGTCCCTGTGATGCCAGCCCTGCCAAACATCGGGCATGTCAACGTGCCAGAGAGCAAGCAGAGCATAGAGATAGACTTCTATGGCGAGAAAATCCAGATGCAGAAGGCTACCAAGATAGCATCTATGAACATCGGCTCTTCCAACGACGTGGCTTCATACTGGAAGCTGCTCAAGAAGTCTGACCTCAAGGAGGTAACCCAGGCTTTCGCCACCCAATCCAGAAAGATGGGACTCAGCGACTGGGCTTCAGCCATGCTCGTGGAGAAATACATCGACGCCGTGATGCCTAACGCCAGCAAGAACGAGAAGGTGATAGCCACCCAGTATGTGCTAGCCAACTGCGGTTACAACATCCGACTGGGCATGAACAAGACCACCGTGGCTATGCTCGTGCCATACATGGAGCATGTATATGAGAAATCATTCATCTTCATCGACAGCAAGCGATACTATCTATATCCAGACGTAGAATCTGACGGTGTGTTCCGCTCTTGCGAATTGCCTAAGGATGCTGAATTGGGCAAGGACGTGGAGCTCCGCTTTGCCGGCAAGGCTCAGATAGGCGATGAGACCAAGTCATTCAACTTCCAGGGAGCAGGACTTACCCTGACGGGTGAAGTGAACACAGGCATCATGCCATTGCTCGATGAATATCCAATGATAGACATCCCTACCGTAGCATCATCAGTAGTTAACAAGAAGACTCGCGACCAGGTAGTGGAGCAAATCAAGGCTCAGGTACAGGGCATGGACGAGCAGCAGGCAGCCAACAAGATACTGCACTTCATACAGTATAGCTTCAAGTATGCCACTGACGACCAGCAGTTTAATCGAGAGAAATACTTCTATTTCGAAGAGACTCTCTACTATCCAAAGAACGACTGCGAGGACCGTGCCATCTTCTATGCCTACTTGATACATGAGATATTGGGACTCGACGTACACCTCATCCAGTTCCCAGGTCACGAGTGTACGGCTGTGGCATTCAGCAAGCCTATCGAGAACGCCACCTCATACGAGTACAAGGGCAAGACCTACTATATCTGCGACCCAACCTATATAGGTGCCAACATCGGAAGATGTATGCCAGCCTATAAGAATGAGAATCCACAGATAGAGGTGTGGTACTAACAGCAATATACAGAAAAAGAAGAATGATATTTAGACATCAGATATTCCTCATCGCCATTCTCTTGATGGCGATGAGTGGTCTACAAGCACAGGCACAGAAGGATTTTCCATATCCTTCTGTGCCTGCTGAGTTAACGACTCCCCAGGAGAGAGCTGACTATGTGGTGCGCCATTATTGGGACAACATCAACTTTCAGGACACCACCCTTATCCATCGTCCAGGCATGATAGAGCAAGGTTTTGTCAATTTCATCGACCTGCTACCCCGCCTGGGCAAGCTAGAACTGGTAGGTTGGCAGGTTTTCACGGAGAAAGCCTTGGGCAAGAACGCCACCTACGACAACTATCTGAAAGGGCTAGCCGAGCGATACCTCTATACCGCCACCTCGCCCATGCGCAACGATAGCCTCTACTGCCATCTGCTGGCAGCCATCAACCAGCTGCCAACCACCAGCGAGGAAGAGCGAGAGAAGAACCTCTTCCTCATCACCCAGCTTGGCAAGAACAAGGTGGGCGATGTGGCAACCAACTTCGAATATACTGACGAGAAGGGCAACAAGCACCAGCTCCATGACGTAGCAGCCGACTACACCTTATTATATATGTATGACCCCGACTGCGAAACTTGTCACCAAGTGGAGGAAGAGATGAAGAAAGAGCCATTGCTCCAGCAAGCCGCTGCCCCAACAGGCAATCATCAAGCCACAGCCCACATCGCCATCGTCAGAGTAAATGCCATGGCTCGGAAAGACCTATGGAAGAGTTATTATTTCCGCTCTTTCCCTACCCTCTATCTGCTAGACAAAAGCAAGAGAGTGGTATTAAAAGACACAGAACTGGGCAAAATAGTGAGTTTTTTAAGAGAAAATAGGTGATAACTCACTAAAAAGTAGTATCTTTGCAGCCGAAATTGCAATTTTATATATAATTAATGAAGATTCTAGTAACGGGTGCGTCGGGTTTTATCGGCAGTTACATCGTGGAAGAAGCCCTCAGACAGGGCATGGAGACATGGGCGGCAGTACGCCCTACCAGCAGCAAGAAGTATCTGCAAGACGAGCGCATCCATTTTATCAATCTCAATCTTTCTTCACAGGAAGAGTTGGAGAAAGAACTCGCCCCACATGAGTTCGACTATATCGTGCATGCAGCCGGCGCTACCAAGTGTCTGCATGCAGAGGACTTTTATAGGGTTAACACCGAGGGCACCAAGCACTTGGTGGATGCCATCGTGCATCTCGGCATGCCTATCAAGCGATTTGTATTCGTCAGTTCGCTCAGCATCTTCGGAGCTATCCGTGAGGAACAGCCCTATCAGGAGATAACCGAGCACGATACACCTAAGCCCAATACGGCTTATGGCAAGAGCAAGCTGGAGGCAGAACGCTATCTAGACAGCATCGGCAACAACTTCCCTTACATCATCCTGCGCCCTACCGGCGTATATGGTCCTAGGGAGAAAGACTACTTCTTGATGGCAAAAAGCATCAAGCAGCATGTGGACTTTGCCGTGGGATTCAAGCGCCAAGACATCACCTTCGTCTATGTACAGGATGTGGTGCAGGCTGTGTTCCTTGCCCTAGACCATGGCATGAACGGCAGGAAATACTTCCTCAGCGATGGCGAGGTATACCAGTCGGCAACCTTCAGCGACTTGCTCCAGAAGGAGTTGGGCAATCCATGGATGCTGCGCATCAAGGCACCAATCTGGGTGCTGCGCATCGTAACCTTCGTGGGCGAATACATCGGCAGGATAACAGGCAAGATGTCTGCCCTGAACAATGATAAGTATAACATCCTGAAGCAGCGCAACTGGCGATGCGACATCGAACCAGCCATGGACGAGTTGGGCTATCATCCCCACTATCCACTGGAGCGCGGCGTAAAACTGGCCATCAAATGGTATCAGGAGAATGGATGGATTTAGAATAATTAATAATTAAGAATTAATAATTAAGAATGAGTCATGGCTACTTAAAAGTAGGTTACGCCTTTTCATTATACATTATTAATTATAAATTAACATAGCGTGATAAAAGATTATTTTAAGATAGAAAAGAACCCGAAGAAAGGACTCTTACCCTTGGAATGGGCGATGCTTGGCTATATGGCGATAACCATCGTGACGATGCTCTTCACCTACACCAAGCTCGTAAACCCTGAGGCAATGCTTTGGGGGAGACTCCGAGTGCTCGTCATCACCGCGGCTCTATGGGCAGTGTATCGTATGCTGCCTTGCCGCATCACCAAGATGGTGCGCATCATGGCACAGATAGCCTTGCTTGCCTGGTGGTACCCGGATACTTATGAGATCAACCGTATGTTCCCCAACCTGGACCACATCTTTGCGGGTTGGGAACAAGACATCTTCGGCTGCCAACCCGCCCTCTACTTTGCCAAGGCAATGCCATGGGCTGTGGTGAGCGAGCTGATGTCGATGGGATATGTGATGTATTATCCGATGATAGCCCTCATCGTGCTCTATTACTTCTTCTATAAGTATCAAGAGGCAGAGAGAGCTTCGTTTGTGATATTGGCAGGCTTCTTCCTCTATTACGTGGTATTCATCTACGTACCAGTAGTGGGACCTACCTTCTATTATGATGCCGTGGGAGTCAGAGACATAGCGCAGGGCGTATTCCCTGCCTTGGGCGATTACTTCAACACCCATACCGATTGTCTGCCTACACCGGGCTACAGTGATGGCATCTTCTACCAGCTAGTGGAGGATGCCAAGGCTACCGGCGAAAGACCTACGGCGGCATTCCCTAGTTCGCACGTGAGCATCAGCACCATCTGCTTGCTCCTGGGCTGGCACAGCGGCAATCGTAAGTTGGTATACATCATGTTGCCATTCTACATCTTCCTCTGCCTAGCCACAGTTTATATCCAGGCGCACTATCTCATCGATGCCATCGCCGGATTGGTATCGGGAGTCATCGTATACTTCCTGCTTATGGCTGTATCGAAGAACATGGTGGAGAGCAAGAAGGCTAGCTCCAGACTGAGATTCAGAGATTAAATACATATTATATAAATAACGGAACAAATAAAGTAGAATTCATCTAGAACAATGAAGAAACTATTTATCGAAACGTATGGCTGCCAGATGAACGTGGCAGACAGTGAAGTAGTGGCTAGCGTGATGCAAATGGCTGGCTACGAAGTGTGCGAGAAAGAAGAGGAGGCTGATGCCATCTTCCTGAATACTTGCAGTGTGCGAGAAAACGCAGAAAACAAGATTTACCATCGCCTCGACACCCTCCATGCTGAGCAGAAGAAGGGCAGAAAGGTGATACTCGGTGTATTGGGATGTATGGCTGAGCGAGTAAAGGACGACCTCATCCAAAACCACTATGCCAACCTGGTTTGTGGTCCAGACAGTTATCTGAACCTGCCAGATATGATTGCCCAGTGCGAGAATGGAAACAACGCCATGAATATTGAACTGAGCAAGACGGAGACTTACCGTGACATCGTGCCTCAGCGCCTCGGCGTGAACCGTGTGAGCGGATTCGTGAGCATCATGCGTGGTTGCAACAACTTCTGCCACTACTGCATCGTGCCTTATACCCGTGGTAGAGAGCGCAGTCGTGACGCAGAGAGCATCTTGAGAGAGGTACGCGACTTGCACGACCGTGGTTTCAAGGAGGTTACCCTGCTCGGACAGAATGTAAACAGCTATGGTCTCTCACCATCGGGCAAGCGTGAGGAGGGCAGCGTATCCTTCGCCCAGTTGCTGAGAATGGTAGCCGAGACAGTGCCAGATATGCGCGTTCGCTTCACCACCTCCAACCCCGAGGACATGACTGAGGACATCCTCCACGCCATTGCCGATGAGCCCAACCTCTGCAACCATATCCACTTCCCAGCACAGAGCGGAAGCAACAAGATACTGAAGTTGATGAACCGCAAGTATACCCGTGAGGAATACTTGGAGAAGATAGCAGCCATCAAGCGCATCATCCCAGGTTGCGGCATCACCACCGATATCTTCGTGGGTTATCACAACGAAGATGAGGAAGACCATCATTTGACTCTCTCCTTGGTCAAGGAAGTAGGTTTCGACAGTGCCTTCATGTTTAAGTATTCAGAGCGTCCAGGCACTTATGCAGCCAAGCACTTGCCAGACAATGTGCCAGAGGAGACTAAGATAGCCCGCCTCAACGAGCTTATCAAGCTCCAAACCGAGGTGAGCGCCGAGCAAAACAAGAAGGACGAGGGCAAGGAATTCACCATCCTGATCGAGAACTTCAGCAAGCGAAGCCGTGAGCAGATGATGGGCAGAACCGAGCAAAACAAGGCAGTGGTCATCGACAAGGGCAACCACCACATTGGTGAGTTTGTGAAGGTCCGCATCACTGGTTCTACCTCAGCAACCCTCTTCGGAGAAGAAATTTCAGAATAAAACTAAAGAAAAACCGCCAAAAATTTGGCGGTTTTCTCTAAAAACACTATATTTGCAGCTATGAAGGAATTCTTGCAAGTTTTACGCCGATTTGTCCCTCCATACAAGAAGTATCTAGGGCTCTCTGTTCTGTTCAATATCCTCTCTGCGATATTGAACATATTCTCGTTTGCAGCCTTGATACCAATCCTGCAGATCCTCTTCCAGGTAGATGGCGGCATCCGTGCCAACGACTATATGCAGTGGAACGGCGACTGGGGCACCATCAAGGAGGTAGCCACCAACAATATGTACTATTACATCCAGGAGTTTATCGTGGCTCATAGTGCATCAGCCGCCCTCTTGGTCATCGGCTTGTTCCTTGCATTCATGACCTTCCTGAAGACGGGAGCCTACTTCCTCTCTTCTGCCACCATCATCCCTATCCGCACCGGCATCGTGCGCGATATTCGCAACCAGCTCTATCAGAAGATTACTTCTCTCTCACTGGGTTTCTTCAGCGAGGAGCGCAAGGGCGACATCATAGCCCGCATGAGCGGTGATGTGCAGGAGGTGGAGAATAGCATTATGTCATCTCTCGACATGCTCTTCAAGAATCCAATCTTGATTCTCTTCTATTTCTGCACGCTGATATTCATCAGTTGGCAGCTCACCCTCTTCACCATTCTCTTTGTGCCACCTTTCGGCTGGTTCATGGGATTCGTGGGCAGAAAGCTGAAGGCAAAGAGCATCACGGCGCAGGCTTTGTGGAGCGACACCATGAGCATGGTGGAAGAAACACTCAGCGGACTGCGCATCATCAAGGCTTTCTGTGCCGAGGATAAAATGAATGGAAGATTCGACCAGGTAAACAGCGACTACCGCAACAATATCATGCTTGTCAACATACGCCAGCAGATGGCGCACCCTATGAGTGAGTTCCTGGGAACCGTGCTCATCGTCATCGTATTGTGGTTTGGTGGCATCTTGGTATTGGACTATGGCCGCATCGATGGTCCTACCATCATCTTCTATCTGGTTATGCTCTATAGCATCATTAATCCGCTGAAGGAATTTTCCAAGGCTAGCTACAACATCCCTAAGGGACTTGCCAGCATGGAGCGCATCGACAAGATTCTGCAAGCTGAGGTGGAGATTAAAGACAAGGAGAACCCAGAGCACATCAGTAGCTTTGAGCATCAGATAGAGTTCCGCCACGTATCATTTGCCTATACTGATAATAAGACCGATGAGTTGGTATACGTGCTCAAGGACATCAACCTCGTGATACCAAAGGGCAAGACCGTAGCCTTGGTAGGACAGAGCGGTAGCGGCAAGAGTACGATGGTAGACTTGATACCTCGCTACTACGATGTACAGGAGGGCGAGGTACTTATCGATGGCATCAATGTGAAAGACCTCGCCGTACACGACCTTCGCCAGCTGATAGGCAACGTGAACCAAGAGGCTATCCTCTTCAATGCTTCCTTCAAGGACAACATACGCTTTGGTAAGACCGATGCTACAGACGAAGAGATAGCCAATGCAGCCAAGATAGCCAACGCCTACGAATTTATCACCAAGTCAGAGCATGGCTTCGATACCAACATTGGCGACCGTGGCGGCAGACTCTCAGGTGGTCAGCGTCAGCGTGTCAGCATAGCTCGTGCCATCTTGAAGAATCCTCCTATCCTCATTCTCGACGAGGCGACATCGGCACTCGACACCGAGAGCGAGCGTCTGGTGCAGGATGCCTTGGAGAAGCTGATGAAGACCCGTACTACCGTGGCTGTCGCCCACCGACTGAGTACCATCAAGCATGCCGATGAAATCTGCGTACTGCATGAGGGCAGGATTGTGGAGCGTGGTACCCACGATGAGCTGATAGAGAAAGATGGATACTACAAGAAGCTCCACGATATGCAGCAGGTATAAGGTCAATCAAGAATTAATAATTAAGAATTAATAATGCATAATGGTTAAGGTTGTTTACGCATTCTTTTATGCAATATCGCTATTGCCCTTCTGGGCGCTATATTGCCTCGCCGACTTTGAGTACTTCATGATGTATCACGTCATCAAGTACCGCAGGGGCATTGTGCGTAAGAATCTGACCACCGCCTTCCCCGAGAAACCGGAGGCTGAGATCAGAGACATCGAGAAGAAGTTCTACCGCTGGTTTTGCGATTACTTCTTCGAGGCAGTCAAGCTGCTTAGCATCAGCGACAAGGAGTTGCGCAAGCGATTCTCGGTATACAACAGCGAGCAGGTGGAGCAATGCTTCCAAGAAGGGCAGAATGTGGCAGCCATCCTGGGACATTACTGCAACTGGGAGTGGCTATCCTGCGTGGGCATCGAGCTGCCCAAGACTCGCATGATGGGACTCATCTATCATCCGCTGCGCAATCACACCTTCGACGAACTCTTCAAGCGCATCCGCTCTCACGAGACTAATGGCATCGTGGTGCCCAAGAAAGACATTCTCCGCTATCTGGTGGATTACAAGCGCCGAGGTATCATGAGCATCTTTGGCTATATCAGCGACCAGGGACCTAAGTGGGAGAACATACATCTGTGGCTTCCATTCCTCAACCACCCCGAGACTCCAGTGTTTACGGGAGGTGAGCGAATCATGAGGAAGATGAACGATGCCGTGTTCTATGTAGAGATGAGCCGCCCGAAGCGAGGCTACTACACCGCCACTTACAAGCTTATCACCCGTGATCCCAACTCGCTCCCAGAGCATGAGATAACCCGTCGTTTCTTCCAGATGCTGGAAGAAACCATCCGCCAGAATCCACCTTACTATTTATGGACGCATAACAGATGGAAGCGAACCCGGGAGGAGTTTGACAAGCGATATGAAATTAAAAACGGCAAAGTAATTCCTAGAAATTAAAAAAGATAGCCTCCACATCAGCGAGGCTTGCTATTCAGAAGATATATAGATTTATGAGAATCGTTCTTTTTTGTGAAAACAAGTATGCCATTGACATACTCAACCCGATACAAGAACATGTGACAAAGCAACATTTGCCACACGAGATATTGTGGTATATCCACAAACCAAAGATAGACAGTTTTCCATACGCCGACCAGGTGAAATGGACCAACTCTATTCAAGAAGTCTATGACTTCCAGCCAGAAGCTATCTACGTGCCAGGCAACATTGTGCCTTACTATCTGCCAGGCGTAAAGATACAAGTGTTCCATGGATATGCCGCCGAGAAGAAAGACCACTGGATTATCCGTCGCTACTTCGACACCTATTTTACCCAAGGTCCTTACTTCACCTCCCACTTCCAGGCACTCGCCAAGAAATATGGCGACTTCGAGGTATTGGAGACAGGATGGCCTAAGCAAGATTGGATCAAGGCCAATCTCCATAAGTATGACGCCGAGAGAGAAGAACTGCTCCAGAAGAGTGGCAAGCAGACCATTATCCTCTATGCCCCAACCTTCTCGCCCAAGCTCACCTCCCTGCCTTATCTGAAGGAAGAACTGGGCAAGTTGGCTAAGGAGAGAAACGCCTTGGTACTGATGAAATTCCACCCACTCACCCGACAAGAATGGGTAGATGAATATCGCAAATGGGCAGAGGACAAGGAAGATGTCATCTTCATCGACAAGGGCGAGAACGTAACCAAGTATCAGCTGATGGCAGACACCCTGATTAGCGATACCTCCTCTACCATCTACGAGTTCCTGTTGCTCTCCCGTCCCGTCATCACGCTGGGCACTATCTCCAAGGACATCTATTGGGAGAACATCACCGATGCCTCCCAGCTGATAGCCGCATACGACCATGCCCTCCACGACCCAGAGGCTATAGCCAAGCGCCAGTGGATAGTAGACAATTACGATCCTTATCTAGATGGCAACGTATGCCAGCGAATGCTCGACGGAGCAGAGGATTACATCCGCCGCCATGGTGTGCCAAGCAAGCGTCATCTGAATCTGTGGCGCAAATACACCAGCATCAAAACATTTGGTAGAATCAAAAGACATTAATATATATATAATAAGGTATGATAAACTTTACAGTAGGTCCTGTGATGGCAAGCGATGAGGTAAGAGCCATCGGTGCTGAGCAGGTACCATATTTCAGAACAGCCGAGTTTTCCGAGACGATGAAGGAGAACGAACGACTCATGAAGAAGTTTGCCAAGGCTCCAGCTGATGCCCGTGTGGTATTTATCACGGGTTCGGGCACCGCATCCATGGAGGCTGTGGTGATGAACACCTTTACTGCTGCCGACAAGGTACTGGTGGTAAATGGCGGTAGCTTTGGTCATCGCTTTGTGCAACTGTGTGAGATACACGACATACCTCATACCGAAATCAAGCTCCAGATGGGCACTCCCCTCACAGCCGAAGACCTCAAACCATACGAGAATCAAGGCTACACAGGATTTCTAGTCAATCTGCACGAGACATCCACCGGTGTGCTCTATGACATAAAGATGATTAGCGACTTCTGTCATCGCAATCATATCTTCCTGGCCGTAGACTCCATCAGTTCTTTCCTAGCCGATCCTTTCGACATGGCAGCTCTCGGCGTCAATGTGATGATAACTGGTTCACAGAAGGCTTTGGCTTGCCCTCCGGGCATATCGGTCATCGTCTTAGATGCAGAGGCCATCAAGCGTGTGGAGGCTAACCAAGTGAAGTCAATGTACTTCGACCTGAAGGATGCCTTGAAGAATGGCGAGCGAGGACAGACACCTTTCACCCCAGCCGTAGGCACACTGTTGCAAATCAATACCCGTCTCAAGGAGATAGAGCGCAATGGCGGTGTGGAAAGCGAGAACCAGCGCATGAAGATGCTTGCCGAGGATTTCAGAAGCAAGATTAAGGACCTGCCATTCACCATCTTTTCCCAATCGATGTCAAATGCCGTTACTCCTCTGCATCCACTGAACGCCTCTGCCTACGACATCTTCCTGAAGCTGAAAGATGAATATGGCATCTGGGTATGTCCTAATGGTGGCGACATGGCAGAAAAGGTGTTCCGCGTAGGTCATCTCGGCAACCTGAGTCCGGAAGACAACACAATACTCGTTGATGCCCTCAAAGATATGCACGCCAAGGGATTGTTATAATATATATAATAAGGTATAGGCTCAACCTCATATAGAAAGAAGAACTATGGTAAAAGTCATCACATACGGCACCTACGACCTCTTGCATTATGGTCACATACGTCTCCTGGAGCGCGCCAAGGCTCTGGGCGATTACCTCATCGTGGGCGTAACCTCAGATACCTTCGACCGTGAGCGAGGCAAGATCAATGTGCAGCAATCGCTCATGGAGCGCATCGAGGCAGTGAGAGCCACGGGCATAGCCGATGAAATCATCATAGAGGAATACGAGGGACAGAAGATAGATGACATCAAGCGATATGATGTAGATATCTTTACCGTAGGTTCCGACTGGAAGGGCAAGTTTGATTATCTCAATGCCTACTGCAAGGTGGTATACCTAGACCGCACTAGCGGCATCTCCAGCACCGAGATACGTAGCGAGCAGCAGGCAGTGCGACTGGGCTTGGTTGGCGAATCGCCTATCCTCAACAAGATAGAGCGGGAAAGCCAGTTTGTGAATGGCTTGGAGACTGGCAAGGTATTCAGCCTCAACGACAAGTATCTATCAGCCTCATTGAAAGCCGAGGACAAGAAAGCCTCTTCTTATCAAGACTTGCTCCAGCAGAGCGATGCCCTCTACGTCATCTCTGCCCCAGAGAAACATTATGCCCAAATCAAGGAAGCACTAGAGCAAGGCAAACACGTATTGTGCGAATCGCCTATCACCATGAATGTGGGTGAATGGGAAAAGCTGAAGCAGATAGCCAAGGCTCAGAACGTGGTATTGATGGATGGCATCAAGACAGCCTATTCCGTGGCATATTATCGCCTATTGCTCCTAGCAAAGGGCGGCATCATCGGCGACATCATGTCGGTGGATGCCACTTGTACCAGTCTAGTAGACTTCGACCCTACGCAAGACTCCAAGAAAAGCCTCTACGAGTGGAACAGCATCTGCGCCTGGGGACCAACCGCCCTCCTGCCCATCTTCCAACTCTTGGGCACTGACTATATGAGCAAGCAGATAGCCACCCACTTCCTCGACAAGTCCAAGCGCTATGATGCCTTTACCAAGATTAGCTTCCTCTACCCTCATGCCGTAGCTTCACTGAAGGTAGGACAAGGTGTGAAGTCGGAAGGCGAATTGATTATCTCGGGCACCAAGGGCTATATCTACGTACCAGCCCCATGGTGGAAAACAGATTACTTCGAGGTAAGATACGAGAATCCGCAGAACAACAAGCGTTACTTCTACCAGCTGGATGGAGAAGGTCTGCGCTACGAACTTCTCTCCTTCCTCAAAGCCATCCGCACCGGCAAGGACTTCTCTTACGTAAGCGATAACATCTCTAAAGAAATCATCCAGATCATCTCCGACTTCGCAGAGAGAAAGGATATGGTGATGATATAATAGCATAAAAGCTCAATGACTCCAATCTGAGAATCATTGAGCTTTTATGCTATTTCTTCATTAAGTTATTACCACAAAACAGATTGATGAGCTTCATCTTGAGCTTGAAGAGACCACGCATCACGGTATAATTCCAAAAGTTGTGGATGTCCTCGGATGAATGGCATGGCTCTAGCGTTACCTCTTGCTTTTCGGCATTAGGGTTCAGCGTATTGCAGAGAGAGGCGATGTATTCGAACATATTGTACTTGTCCAAAACCAAGCGCTTGCTCTCGGCTATGGCTGCCTGAGATTTCTCAAAGGTATCCTCGGCTATGACCTTGTCTATGATGGCAATGGTCTTGTCGAAGTCATTGATGTCTATTCGAGTCAGACTTTCCTTAGGGAAATAATCTTCCACATTGGTGCAACCATAATAGAGCGGATAAGCATCGCAGAGGTATGAATCAGAAAGCTTCTCTGTCCAATAATAATCTTGCGAAGAATTCTCTATCACGATGTGATACTTGTAGGGAGCCAACACATCCCACTTATCGTCAAAGTCCTGGAAGCCACGACCAAAGACATCTAGCTTATCGCCATAATACTCCTTCAAACGCTCCACAAACTTGATGCGCTTGATATGCCCGCTGGTAAAAGCCTTGTTACTAGTTATCACCGAGATGAGTTTCTCCTTCTTGCCTGGTTTGCCGGTCTTGAAGGCATTGTAATCCTTCGTATATTCACAATGACCGTTCTTGTCTTCTGTGTAGCCTACAAACCATGGCAAGATGGCTGGTCCAAAATGCACGTTGGGATGCTTGGTCTTCTCCTGGCAAGTACATACCATACCAAACTGCTTCAGATAGTTCTTAGGATACACCAAGATGGAACGTGGCTCAGTAGTGAGCATGATGGTATTTTCGGGTGCCACATGGCAAGAGGCTGCCTGTCGCAATCCCTTTCCCTGTACCACCCAGAAATCTGGGTCCTCTATGTCCTCATCAATATAAAACTTATATCGCCCATCCAGCGAAACCAAAGAGTCGTCCTTGGTCTGTCGATGCATGATGGTGCCTAGCGAGGCTCTGTATGGTGTAAGCTTAACTTTGTACATATTTTATATCACACTACGATTGTCATTAATTCTTTTGCAGAGTTATCTTCTTGTCTCCTAGTGTGCAAATGTACGAAAAAAAATCGAAATAGAGCAATAAAAAGAAAGGAAATGTGATATTTACATATAATTTCTCCTATGCTCCAACAACTTGCTTACGGCTGCAAACTGGTAGATACCCTCATAACAGGCACAAATCAATCCTGCCCTGCCGTCTCGGAATCCGCCCTTCTGCACGTATGCCCTGAAGAAACGAGCCAATGGGCGATAAAACAATGCCAGCGTACCATAATGCTTGTTTTTTTTCTTCTCCACCTCGTTCTCGGTATATTGATTGATCTTGCCGATGCGACACTGCACGCTGCCATCGGCTAGATGATTGAGCGCCAAGTCTTTCCTCTCGGCAGGAATTTTCTCCACCTTACCTTCTATTGATGGATCGGCATGGATGACAGGAGGCCAATAGGTACCCTGCTTGATAAAGAAGCGCAACTGATAATCGGGATAGAAACAATGCATAAACTTGCCCATGAAGTAACTCTTTCTTGGGATATACAATCCCTCGGGGGTTCCCTGTTTGTGGATGAGCCCATACAGATAATCGTGCAATTCGGGCGACACCACCTCATCGGCATCTACCACGAGTATCCACTTAGAGGTAGCGGCATCGATGGCAGTCTGCCTAGCTGGCTCGCAGATAGAGAAGTCTTTTCTCGGGAAATGCACTATCTTGCAACCATGACGCTGGGCTATAGCCAAGGTATCATCCTGGCTATCCATATCGCAAACCACAATCTCATCAAAGTCCTTTACAGCCTCTAGCACCTCATCCAGATGCTGGGCTGCATTATAAGTATTAATGACTACCGAAATCTTGTCCTCGTTATTACAGTTCATATCTTTCCGTACAAAAATATATCTTATAAATACTTCACTATTCCATTATCACATCTATCTCGCTGCTCTGCTATCACTTGCTGCAACACCTGATTGTGATACTCTTCATTGTTTTTGGAAGCCTCTGGATGGTGCAGATGATACATAATTCCACCCATCTTGAGTGCTTTCTTCCTGATGCCAGCGAAATGTAGGCGATAGGCAAACTCGCCATCCTCATGTCCCCATTGCAGCAAGTCTTCATTATAGCCGTTCACTCGGATGGCATCTGCCTTCCAGTAAGCCATGTTGCAACCTCTGAGATGGTTGATGCGGCGAGCATAGCGAAAGGCTAGATAATGACGAAGCCAGCTGGAGCGAAAACTATTGGCTACCGATGAGAGGGGCATCTGATGCAAAGACAGCCTAGCCTCCTCATCTTGTAGCAATCGTTGCGAGATAGGAGTTGCCAGCTTGACTCGGCTTCCACATACAAAGCAGCCCTTCTGCGCCACATCCACGTGGTCGGCTACGAAATGCGAGTCCAAGATGACATCGCCATCTACCTGAATGATATAGTCGCCCTTGGCTCGGGCTATGGCTTTATTGAGGATAGAGGTGCGGCGGAATCCCTTGTCCTCTTGCCATACATGCACGATAGGCACGGGCGATGACTGGGCATAACTCTCTATGAGTTGTCGGGTCTTATCCGTAGAGCCATCATCGCCTATCACTATCTCGCTAGGCAGCATAGTCTGATGGAGAGCGCTGTCCAGCACCCTCTTCAATGCCTTGGGCCAATTATACGTAATAATCATCAATGTAACTTGCATATCTCAACTTTTATTATCGTTTTCTGTCTTTAAAACATATATATAACGAGAACCTTGCGTATAAGCCCCATAAAAAGTATATGTTTTATTATATTTTAACAAGCAGCAATGCAAGAAGATGGAGGAAAAAGAGTTATTAATATGTAACAAAAATGTAAAACATAAGATACACGATGAATCAGAAACTATTGAAGAGCCAAACGATCATGGCTATTTGTATTCTAATCTTGTCTATCATTCCGCTGATAGCAATGGGTCCTTACCTGCACCAATTCGCAGATGACTACGTATTCGGGGCTCCCGTTTACAAGGCATGGAATGCCACTCATTCTCTCACAGCCTGCATTCAGGCAGCCTGGGGAGAGTCCATGCGCATCTATCATTCTTGGCAGGGCACGTATTCTGCCTGCTTCCTGATGGCTATGCAACCAGGCATCTTTGGCAAGTATTGGCTAGTCCCCATTCTGCTGTTAGGCAGCCTCATCGCCTCTACCTATACCTTGGGATATATGGTAATGAGGAGATTGCTCCACGTAGGCAAGATGGAATATGCCTTTGTATCTACGCTCTTCGTGTTAATGACCATCCAGTTTCTGTGGTCTTACTATGATGCGTTTTTCTGGTATAATGGTGCGATGTACTATACCTTATATTATAGTATCTCTCTGTTTCTTGCCTCCCTGCTTATAGCATACCACTTGTCACATTCCGTCTTCGCCAAGATAATTATGGCTATCATCTCGATAGCACTCGCCATCTTCATAGCTGGTGGCAACTTTGTTACGGGACTTGGTATGCCTGCCATTCTCTTCGCAGCCATTATCTGGATGAAGTTAGAGCGCAAGAAGTGGCCAGTTTTCCCTATCTTCCTCCTTCTCATCTATGGGGGGGCATTCGCTTTCAGCGTGTTTGCACCGGGCAATGCCGTGCGCCAAGCCACGGTAACGAGCCATCCCAATGTGGTTGCAGCCTTCTTTATGGCGATAGGCAAGAGCGTGGAATTCTTGGCTGATGCCATCGGTATCATGGAGATATTGGTGCTTACGATATTGGCTCCAGTATTGGCACGCATGGCAAAGGCATCTCGATTTAAGTTTTCTCATCCATGGATATGCCTCTTGGTTTCGTTCTTGCTCTATAGTGCATTCGCCTTCCCTAATAGTTATGCCATGGGCTCGAAGGGTGCCAACAGAGTGCTCAATGTATACTTCTACGTACATCTGTGGATGGTTTGCTTCAATATCTACTATCTCTCTGGTGCCTTGCAGCGCAATGCCGTGGCCCAAGAACCTGTGAGCGTGGCTCTGATGAATCTCATCCATGCCATCAAGCAGAAGTATGCCAAGTTTCTCAAATGGGCTCCTGCTTACTATTGTTTGGTGCTCGTGTTGTCTATCACCACCAAGCCTACCAGCACCAACCGTACCTTTACCCTGCTCAGAAAGGGACTGGTACAGAAGCTGGACCAACAAGTGAAACAGCGAGAAGCTTACATTCTGAAGAGCAAGGCTGACAACCTGGTGCTGCAACCACTCACCGTGAAGATGCCATCCGATGCCTATCATGACATCACCATCTATCCCGGCTACTGGATAAACCGTGGCATGGCCAACTATTATGACAAGAAGACGGTTGTGGCTTTGCCATACGAAGACCCTGACGAGTCGCCTTACGAGCTTCTGAAGCGATGTCGTGAGGAGGTAGGTCCTGGCGGCATGACGTTTATCGAAGGCAAATAAGTTATCATTTGAATGGATGGGTGATGGCCTTGCGGCGCTTCCAGTTGCGGTCGTGTACTATCTTGGCGTCCACAAATCGCTGCACCATGTCCTCACCCATTCCGCGAGCCTTGACGTATTCGCGAGCCACGTATTCGAAGACATCCAGTCTGCCCGTGAATCTCGTCAGGTTCTCCATACACTCAGCCAGCGGTGGATAGCCGGTATAGAAGTCCATGCGATTGATGTCGATGAGCGAGAATGTATAGCTGCCATCGGCTTGAAGTTGATACAAGACATTGCCACCATTCAAGTCGATATCGATGATGCCCTGCTGGTGGAGCTGTGCCACGAAGCGGGCATAGTCAGCTGCCAAGGCGTGGTTAAACTCCTCGATGTCATTGAGTTGTTCGGAGATAGGGTGACTGTCATCCACAGCAGAAATGAAGTAGCAATAGTCTATGAGTCCCTTCTCTTGCAGTTCGATATAGCCGTAAGGCTCTGGGGTAGAAAATCCTCTGCGCTGCAATTCCAGCGCATTCTCATAGGCACGGCAAGCCTTGGTGGAGCGGAAGAAGCTGTAGCCTATCTTCTGGAAGATGTTAGGGCTCTTATATCGCTTCACGACAACGGTCATGTCTCCCTCGCTCGTAGGCACCAAGAAGCTCTTGATCACATTCCTGCCTCGGAACACGACATTCCCTTCCTGCTCAAACACTTCTGGTAAGCGTTCGATGAAACTGCCCAACTGGCTATATCTCGGATTTATCTTTATTTTTTTCTTCATTTTCTTGTTTATTTAACGCTTTCCTCCCGTAAATTCTAGTAAAGTTTGCGGAAAGTTTGCGGAAAGTTCGCGGAAAGTTCGCGGAATTTAAACTAGTTTCCACAACTTTCCTTTTCCACATACTACCAATTTCGACAAGCGCAATTGTTTCATTAGATAGTCTATCTTATTCTTTTTTTGCTTTTCATTCAAAACATCCGACAACTTATCCTCTAACAATAAATCAATGTCATTTCGTGAAGCTGTTTCGAACTTTTCCAAATAATTAAGTATCAACTTACGAAAATAATCATCATCGAAACTTTTATTCTTCACATATTGTCTTTTCAAAACAGAATCATTGCTTGCTGATACTATCTCATATGACAAGTAATACTTTGGCTTTCTACCTTCTATAAATTTACGCTTTCGAAGATATTTAGCTTGAACATCCGCAATGCCAATTCCTTTCTGCACCTTATCCAGTAATACAATATCAGCCAATTCCAAGTTTGGATTAGCCGATAGAATCTTGGCAAAGTTCTCGTCTTTTACATTACCCTCTATCGTAACTTTCACCTTACCACCGGAGAGGTCAAAGTCTGGAAGAGGGAAATAGCGTTCACTTTGTTTTAGAAACAATTTTCTAATGCCACCACCTTCTGTCTCTATCATATTGAGATTACGCATCGCTTCGACCAAGAAACGATTACGATAGATAGATTGTGGGCAATCCTCCTCTACTACCTCCTCAATGCTAGATGGCAAAAACGAACCATAGTTTTGAAAGATTAGATGGTCATCTTCATACTCCACCACATCTATACGAGCGCACTTGGTATAATCCTGATGAGCAATAGCATTATTCAATGGCTCACGAATATTAAACATATCATACCTCAACATCTCATCAGGGAAAAGCGAATTAGGGCGAACAATACGATACTTCACGTTACGCACCTTATTATATAGCTTATCCACACTCAGTAAGAACGGCATGGAGAATATATCATAATCCTTATTGAGAGTTTCCCCCACTTGCCTCAGCGACCATCTGATTTTTACCACATAAGGACTAAGCAGGAATTCCGATTCCTCTTTGCCCAACAGAATCAAAGCTGCACGTGTTATCTTGCCGCGCAAAGTAATCTTAGCCTTATCCAAGAACTTTGCGTCATTCCATATCTTAACCTCATCTTTCTTCAAGGGATTTCGCTTTACAAATTCCTTTCTAGCTCTTTCTATTGCCTCGGGATCCAAATCTTCTATCGTAGCATCCTCTACGATAGCTGCGCTCCAATCCTCAGTTACTTCTATCTCTGAAAGGATTGACTGCAAACGATCAGGACGCATTTCCACCAAAGCATCTCCCGTACGCTGCCATGCCTTATTATGAGCATAGACTGGAAGTTTAGCCTGATGCTTAGGTATATTCAAGACCCAAACGATACGTCCTGTATCATCTGCCTTAAATTCCATAATATCGAAATCCTCCAAAGGAAGATTACGACATTTTTCAGCAATACGAGCCTTAGCCGAATCTACGTTATAGGAACCAAAACTCTGGATACCAATAATTTCTAGAGTTTGATCTTTGACTCCAATAATCAAAGAGCCACCATTCATATTAGAAATAGCAGACACATAAGAAACTACATCATCTGCCTCATGCCCACAGAGACTGTTCTGTAGATTCTTATACTCTTTCCATTCGCAAGACTCATTTTCTTGCGGAAAGCGCACACATATATATTCCTTGATTTCTTGTTCTGTCATATTTCTTATTTTTAGTCTAGAAACCGAAATGGCACCTATTTTTTTGCAAATTTACGAAAAATATTGGAACAATGCAATAAAAAGAGGGAAAACATTGCTTATCTTGTGATTTTTAGCTACCTTTGCAGGCATATTGCAAACACGAAACATGTTACAACTATGAAGATATTAGTCATCAGATTTAGACAGATGGGCGATGCCATCCTCACCACCGTGGTGCTCAACTCACTGAAGAAGAGCTTCCCGGGATGCAGCATCGACTTTGTGCTCAACGATAAGATTTGCCCACTCTTTGAGGGACATCCCTCCATCGATCGCTTAATCTCCTTTACGGAAGAGGAGCGCCATAGCTTCTTCAGATATATCAAAAAGGTATATCACATCGTGCATAGCACCCACTATGACGTCATCATCGATATGCGAAGCACTATGAACACCATGCTCTTCGCACAGCTCTCCCCATCCACCAGATACAGAATAGGTATCAAGAAGGGATATACCAAGCTGGCTTTCAACTGCTTCGTGCCACGCAGCAGAGCCGACCAAAGCATGATAGACCATAATCTGGATATGCTCAAGCCGCTGGAGAAGGAAGGCAAACTGGCGCTGGATGACCACTTCACCCTCCACATCACTCCTGCCGAGCAAGATGCCTACGACCAATATCTCAAGGCGCAGGGCATTGAGCTGAACAAGCCTATCCTGCTGGCTGGCGTAACCGCCAAGTTGGACTACAAGACTTGGAACGAAGGCAGAATGACCTGGACACTCCAGCAATTCATACAGAAATATCCCGATGTGCAGGTCATCTTCAATTATGCTCCGGGCAAGGAGAAGGAGAATGCCTATCGCATATATGAGCAGCTGGGCAAGCCCAAGCAAGTGCGCATACAGGTGGAAGCCAAGAGCCAAAGGGAGCTTGTGGCCCTTGCCAACCGTGTAACCATGTACTTTGGCAACGAGGGCGGAGGCAGACACATCGTCCATGCCTGCGGCAAGCCATCATTTGTCATCGTGGCTCCTACCACCAACAAGACTACTTGGCTGCCCCAGAACGATGTCCCTACGGATGGTATCGCCGTCACGGATATAGGGGGGGCGCTCGCAAGAGCAGCTTGAAAGCCTTGACCGCCAGCAGAAATATGACCTCATCACCCAAGAGGAAGTATGGAAGAGATGGTCTAGATTCATCGAGCAGCATCAGATATTTTAGCTAAATACAGATACAAAAAATCCCCCATAGAGGAAAGAGATCCTAGGATTTCTTTCTGCCATGGGGGATTTTCATATATCATAGCTGATGGCTTAGGCGGTGAGAGGGAGCTTCTGCCAGAGTTCTGCCTCGCCCTCCACTCGCTCACAGAGACCTCGCTTCACCCAGCGATACACCATCTTGCGGAGCGTCTCCTTGCCTGCTCCGTCGCGACGGGCACGGCTGGCATCGAGCAGGGTAAACTGCTCTGGGAGCTCCTCGAAGAGCACATTGTTGCGACTCTTGTATATTGGGACGATGTCATTGTCCTTCTGCTGGCGATCCAGGCGCTGACCGAACATCTCCATCTGCATGGCTAGCACATAGTCTGCCACGGCAAGGGCAAAGCGGATGCAAGCCTCCGACTCCTCCTTCTGCTGCTCCAAGAGATGGAAGATGACACCGCAGCGGAAGCCGATGACGGCTGAACGACGGCGATATACATCCATCACTCTGTCGGCATTGGCAAGGGCGAGCTGGCGCTTAGCCTCCAGCCAATCGCAGAACTCCTCACGCATCTGGGGCATATCCACCACGCCGTGGCTGGTCTCCAGGAGTCGCACTGCCTTCTGGATGTTCTCTTTCTCCTCGTCAGTGTAGCCGTGGCGCTGAGTGAGAGGGGCGAAGGAGGTATCGGGCATCTTGGCTAGCATCATGCGAGAAGATGAGCCATCCTCGATGTTGTCGTCAGAGAAGAACTTCTGGAAGATGTTGGGGGTGCAGCATCCCGTGAAGTTGACCTGAGCCTTAGCCAATCCACTGGTGGCGGTGATGTAATCACGGCTCACCAAACTGTGGTCGAACGACTTGCGGAAGTAGTCGTTGAAGAATCGCCATGCGCTCTTCATGGAGCTGAGCTCCTCGCTAAACATATAGAGGGTATGGCCATCTGCGCAGAGCTGACGGCGCATCAATGCCGACTTGGAGATAATGTCGCCGATGTGGCGAATGCATGGCTTAGGGTCCACGAAGCCTCGCTTGCCCTTGTTCTCCTGATACCAAGCTTCCTGCTCGCGTGGCAACTCGTCATCCTTGTCCATCTGCTGTGCCCAGATGCTCTCTATGCGACGGCACACGCCTTTGCCCGATGCCTGCTCACCTATTATAATAGACATGAGCGCCATCGGTGTCTCATCGCCATCGCAATACAGTGCCTTCACACCGTCGGCATAGGCTGCGGCGATAGGGAGAGCGGCAAAGAGGGCAGGAACTCGGGCATCCTCGGATACACCAGAGAGGGAGTCGCGAAGTCCGAGTGGCAATTGGTCTACAGGGAACTCGCAGAGTGGTTGAACACTAGCCTTAGCAGCCATCAAATTACTTACTTCTGAATTGTTAAATGTCTTCATGTTTACTTTAGTTTTTTTATGATTAATTAATAATGTGGTTATTTCGGCGGCAAAGATATAAAATATTTTTGAAACCACCAAATTTAGGCCTGCAATATTCGGTTAAACGGAGTTAAATTCGAAAGAAATTATGTTAATTAATCTAACTCATAGTTTTATCACCCGTAACTCATAGTTTTCTTCCCCAAGACTCATAGCTTTATGAAGAGCAACTCCCAGCATTTCTTGCTGAAAAAAATAAGGAATGAGAAAAAAACATGGGACAAATTCAATTTGTCCCAAAAGTTTGTCCCAAGCATCATAACCGCCTGATTATCCACCGCTTACATAGCTTGGGACATTGGGACGGGACAAATTCAATTTGTCCCATATATTTTTTTTATTTTTTCTCATTATGATAAAGTTTCATAAATAATCAGCTCATTTATAGCCACTTTCGTGCTTATTTTATAATTTTGCACCCATGAAACAGATTATTCATAGACTATTCCCACCTACACTGTGGAACAGAGAGACGACAACCCTCTGGGGGTGCGCCTTCGGAAAACTCATATTGTTTGACATCATCTGGTGCCTACAGACCACCTTCACCTCGTTCTCGCTGCCCGAGGTGTATGTCAACTCCATCTTGGTAGCACTCATCCTGCTCCTGCCCCTGATGCTCACGGGCAAGAAATGGACGGAGTATCTGCTGCTCTTCATCGTGGACGGATTGCTGATAAGCAATCTGATGTATAGCCGCACCTACAATTCGGCGATCCCCCTGGAGAGCTATCTGCTGGCAGGCAACTTGAGCGACTTCACCGCCAGCGTCATAGACTCCATGCGACTCATCGACATCCTGCTGCCGCTATCCACCATCGCCAGCATCCTCTATATATATAATAAGGTGAAAAAACAGCAGCCAGGAAAGACAGCATATAGCCAAGCTGCCAAGGCAGGCTATGGCTTGCGACTCAAGCAATACCTCTGCACCCTATTCGTGGCGCTGCTCCTCTCATCAGGACTCTTTGCCCTGAAGGGAGGCTGGGAGAAGGCTTTCAATCAACTAGATAGCGCCAATATGTACACCTGTAAGGTGCCAATGTATACCATCTTTGGCAATCTGCTGCATGAGGCTACGGAGCAGAAATCCGTATTCACCCCTCAGATGAAGGCAGAGATAGCAGCATGGAAGAGCCAGCAGCCAGCCTATCAGCCACTGCCCGATAGCATCGCCAGGAAGAAGACCCTGGTGGTCATCTTTTGCGAATCATTGGAGAGTTGGGTTATCAATAGAAAGGTGGAGGGCAAGGAAATCACACCTAACCTCAATGCAGCCATTGCAGATAGCCATACGCTCTATGCCCCCCACGTGCTCACTCAGGTGAAGGGCGGCAGAAGCATCGACGGCCAGCTCTTGGTAAATGCCGGCATCCTGCCACTGATGAATGGTTGCTATGCCATGCAATTTCCTTACACCCACTATCCTTCACTCTGCATGGCGATGCAGGAAGAGCACCCTGGGCTGAAATCTTACCTGATGACGGTGGACAAGCCTATCACCTGGAACCAATCGGTGGTGGCAGAAGACTTCGGCATACAGCAGATGTTCTTCAACGACAGCTGGAAAAACGACGAGAAAGTGGGTAGCCGAAAGAAGCTGGGCGACGTTTCCTTCATGAAGCAAATAGTGGCTAAGCTGAAGACGGGCAGCATCATGAAGCCAGGCGAAAGCAACTACCTGCAGATAGTTACCTACTCCGGGCACAACCCATTTATCCTGCCCGACCATCTGAAGCGCATCCACTTCAAGGGCGATTATCCCGAGAAGATGCGCGACTTCATGACCATGGCCAATTATACCGACCACGGACTGGGCATCCTGCTCCGCTATCTGAAGAGCCGAACAGACTACAAGGACATGATAATAGTGCTCATCGGCGACCACGAGGGTCTTGCAGCCGACCGCAAGCCTATCTGTGCTTCGCCAGCCGCCAAGGGCATCGTGAGCGACAAGCAGTTTACGCCATTCATCGTGGTCAATGCTCCTGTGGGGGGTATATATAATAAGGTGATGGGACAGATAGACCAATATCCTACCATCCTCAACATGATGCATCTGGACCGCTACGAGTGGAAGGGCATGGGACAGAGCATTCTTGACCCAAAGAAATATCCTGCCGCCGTGGGCTCAGACAATATGAACGTGGAGACATCGGCATCGGTGCCAAGCCAAGAGATAGAGCGATTAACCAAGGCTCATCGCATCTCAGATCTCCTAATCAGATACGACAAGATAATCAAACATTAAAATACAAATGGCTGATGCTAGGGATTAGCATCAGCCATTTATCATTCAATGCTGTCGGCGCTCTATATACTCAGCCGCCTGAATATTGGAGAAGACATAGTTGCGCAAATCTCGGAACTTAGCCTCTTGTTTCGATTCCTTCAACTCGCCATCGGGCTGCACATCATAGCAGAAACTGCGATTCATCGACGGATTGTAGATATAGCAACGCTTGGCATCCCGAGCCACTATCTGATTGTCGGCAGAATAGAATACCATAGGGCGTTGCTGCTTGAGCAGATCCACGCCGAAGCCCTCATACTCATAGTTGAGATGCATCAGCCCCAGGAGCGTAGGCATCACGTCTACTTGCATGCCCAGTCCGGCATACTGCTGCTGCGGAACGCCCGGCCCAAAGATGATGAGTGGTATGTGATTATATGACTGCGGCAGTTCGCCCTCGCTCTGTCCCACCAGTTTGCCATGGTCTGCCTGAATCACAAAGATGGTATTCTTATACCAAGGCTCTCGGCTTGCCTTCTTCAAGAAGTCGCCTATCGCCCAGTCGGCATACTCCACTATCTGCGTCTCCTTCTCCTTCGTCTTAGGCTTGAAGAAATCAGGTATCACGTATGGCGGATGATTGCTCACAGTGAGAATGGTAGCCAGGAATGGCTTTCCCTTCTTAGCTTTCTGGTTGATGGTATTGAGGGCATAGTTCATCTCAAAATGATCGCTCACTCCAAAGCTGTTCACCACCTCGCTCTTAGGATAATTCTCCTGCGAGTAGATGTCGTCATAGCCATTGGTAGAGAAGAATGCCTTCATGTTGTCATACTGCGCCTCATGAGTCATAAAGAACATATTCTCATAGCCATACTGCTTCAACACTGTGGCGATACCCTTGCGACGAGGGGTGACCGTGCCCTTCATCAAGTTGCGAAACATCAGGGCTGGGAAGCTATAGAGCGTAGCCGTCATGCCATGATTGGTATGGATGCCGGCACTATAGAAGTGGGTAAAGGCAAGGGAATGAAGATAGAGCGAATCGAGCGTAGGAGTGAGTGGCTGCTGATTGCCAAAGGTGCCCAGCAGACTGGCCGACATCGACTCCATCAATATCACCACCACGTTAGGGTGATTACCCTTGGATAAAGCCACTTTATTGCCCACACTCTTCACAGTAGAATCATTCACCACCTCTCGCTTCAGAATGTTCAGACTGTCTACCTGTCCCTCCAAACCAAGCCATTGGCGCGTATTGGAGATAGCCTCAGCGTATGGCATCAGATGCAGTTCCTTGTTCTCCTTGCGCATATCATCGAGTGCAGAGGTAAGCAGATTGAAGGCAGGATTGATGCCCAGCTGATTGAGGAAGGCATCCTCGCAATAGTAAGACTGGCTCACCTTGATGGGATTATAACCCATTCTGCCACGGATGCCAAAGAGGCACAAACCGATGACTGCCAATGTCATCACCAATCGCTCAGCCACTGGCAATGGGCGCAAGCCCTCACTTCTCTCGCAAAGCGAAGGGGCAAAACGACGGCGCAAACGAACAAGCGCATAGACGAAAGCCCCCGTCAGGACAAAGTATAAGGCGATGTATAGCCAATAGGAAGATTCCTGTAAGAGCATGCCCGATGTGGTGGATACATAGCCAAACCACCCAAAGATGCTGGAGTTGATATTCTTGAAGAAATACTGGAAATAAGGCGTATTGGCTGCCGAAGGCATAAAGGCGATGGCAAACCACACGGCATACCAAATGCTGATGCCTCGCAACAACCGACGATGACACCACCCTAAGCTCAAGGCTATCAGGAGTACTGCCATAGGAAGCACGGAGACATAACAAGCTATGACATTGTCGAACCACACACCCTTGACGAAAGCCATCAAGCGACTAGCCTGCTGGTCTACTATCATGCCATGGAGCGCCATATACTCCACCAACCTGAACAAACTCATCACCACCAGTGCCAATACATGCACTGAGAGGAGATAACCCAAAGCTCTAAAATATCGTTTCATTTTATCCAATACATTAAAAATCGAGTGCAAAGTTAACAATTATATCCTAAAATAAAGCAATAAAAAGGTTGATTTATCTTAATCTTCAGTAATTATACAATTTTTATATGTAACTTTGCAGCCAAAAAGAAAACTATACAAGCAATATGGACAATAAATATAAGAAAGTATTCTGGTGCATCACCCTCCTGAGTATCGTGATGCTGATACCATTCCTGGGGCTCACCGACTTCAATACCAAGGGCGAGCCACGCGAGGCTGTGATAGCCTACACCATGCTGGAGCATGGCAACTGGATATTGCCTATCAACAATGGAGGCGACATCCCCTATAAGCCACCTTTCTTCCATTGGTGCATCGCCTTCTTCAGTCTGCTCATTGGTCATGTCAATGAATTTACCTCTCGTCTGCCGTCTGCCATCTCCCTGATATTGATGGTGATGGGCGGTTATGCCTTCTATGCCAAGCGCAAGGACGTAAGGACTAGCCTCATCACCGCCATCCTCACCCTCACAGCCTTCGAGGTGCATCGTGCGGGTGTCAACTGCCGTGTGGATATGGTGAATACCGCCTTCATGGTGGGAGCCATGTATCTGCTGTATCGCTGGTGGGAGAGGGGCAAGCACCAGTTGCCTTGGCTCGCCATCCTCTGCATGAGTGGCGCCACGCTGACCAAGGGTCCCGTGGGCATCATCCTGCCTTGCTTTGTGATGGGCGTGTTCATGCTCACCCAGCGAGAGAACTTCTGGGGCATCGTATGGCGCATGGCTGTTACAGCCGTATTGTCGCTCATCATTCCTCTGTGTTGGTATTATACCGCATATCTGCAGGGAGGCGATGAGTTCCTGCGTCTGGTCAAGGAAGAGAACATAGACCGATTCATGGGCAAGATGGCGTATGAATCGCACGAGAACCCTGCTTGGTACAATCTGCTCACCCTCATCACGGGTTGGCTGCCTTATACCTTATTATTATTGTTCTCGCTCTTCATCTTGCCTTGGAAGAAATTTGGCAAGAGCCAGTTGATGGAGAACATCAAGAAGGCTACCCCACTGCAGGTGTTCACCTGGCTTACCTTCCTGCTGGTGCTCTTCTTCTATTGCATCCCTAAGAGCAAGCGCAGCGTCTACTTGCTGCCTTGCTATCCATTCATGGCTTATCTCATAGCCGAATACATCGTATGGATGATGAGAGAGAAGATGGGCGCGCTCAAGGTATATGCCTGGGTGATAGCCATACTCACGCTTATCCTCAACATAGCCCTGCTAGCCGTGAAATGGGGATGGGTGCCCGACAGCATCTTCCATGGCAAGCATGCCGCCGACAATATCGTCATGCTCCATGCACTGAGAGACTACGACATGCTCATGCCTAAGAGCATCTTTATCGTACTCACCCTCTTCGGTGTATACTATATCTTCAGGGCGTTAAGAAAGAAGGAAGCCTGGGACATCACCTCCTCCACCCTGCTCACCGTGGTGAGCCTCTTCCTGATGCTCGACTCTTGCTTGCAGCCTCCCGTGCTCAACACCAAGGCAGACAAGCAGCTGGCACCTGTGATAGAGAAGAAGTTTGATACCAACAAGCTCTATTCATATATGTCGGTGGATATGCTCCACTTCTTCAGCCTCAACTTCTATGTGGGCGACAAGATACAGCAGTTTGACAAGGTGATGCCAAGCGATGGCGTACTGATGATACCAGAGGAAGACATGCCGGACTTCCAGAAGAAACTGGGCAAGGGCTATGTATTCCAGAAAGTTTGGGAAGTAGAGAAAACGGTAGAATGGCACAAGCCTGTGGGATTCTACCGCTTCCATAAATAAACAAAAAAAGAATGCGGCGGTTGTCAAGAAAAGCCTTCTGACAACCGCCGCATTCTTTATTATATTCGTCCTTCGAAGATATCATACTCTTTCTTCTATAAAGTATCTAGGTCGACGCTTCACCTCGGTATATATCTTGCCGATGTATACGCCCGTGATGCCCACACCCGTGGTAACGATGCCACCGATGAACCAAAGGGACACGAGCATAGAAGTCCAACCATGGATGGTATTGCCCTGGAAATGCTCTACCAAGGCAAAGATAATCATGGCAATGGCTACCAACGTCATCGCCAAACCCATGAAGGTAATAAACTTCAAGGGAGCTACGGAGAATGAGGTGATACCATCCATGCTAAAGCTGAGCATCTTGGTGAGCGGATACTTGCTCTCGCCCGCCTCGCGAGCCTTACGGTCATAATAGACAAAGCCCTCACGGAAGCCCAACTGTCGAACGATGGCACGCAAGAAGAGATTGCGCTCAGGATATTGCATCAGCGCCTTCAGGGTGCGATTGGTCATCATGCGGAAGTCGGCATGGTTGTATACCACCTCCTTGTCCACGCTGCGCATCAACTTATAGAAAGCCTGTGCCGTGAATCGCTTGAAGAAGGTATCCGTCTTGCGCTCCTTGCGCACACCATAGATGATGTCCTTGCCTTCCTGCACTTGGCGCACCATATCCACGATGACATTCTCATCATCCTGCAAGTCGGCATCTAGGCTCACCATCGCATCGCAATGGTCTATCGCTGCCTCCATGCCTGCCCAGAGCGCATTCTGATGTCCACGGTTGTGCGATAGCTTGATGCCATGCACATAGCTATGCTGCTTGGCAGCCTCTGCAATCATCTGCCAAGTATGGTCACGACTACCATCATCCACCAAGAGCAATCCGGTGTCGGCATCCGTCTCCTGCTTTATCTTCTTTATCAGATTGCCCAAGACATCAAGAGTCTTTGGCAACACCTCTTCCTCGTTATAACAAGGGATTACGATCAATATCTTCATGTTTGCACTTTTACTTTATCGATTGCTTCATTCGCATCATTACTTACTTATTAGCTTATGGTTTGCAAAGTTAATCTCTTTTTTTGTATTATCCAAATATGTGAGCCACTATTTTTCGCTACCACTTCCATTTCAGTTGTATCTCCAGATCTGTTTGTGAAGAACTGGCTATTTCTTGATAGCCCGATGAGATGTGGTCGCGGTCGAAATAATCAGTGACGCCCAGCTTGGTTATCAAGAGCAGATGACGTCCTATCTCCGAACGAGCCACCAAGGCATAGCGCATACCCTCGCCATAATAATTGCCAAAACTCATCTGATAGAGCAATCCCGGCTCATAAACAAAGATGCGGCTTTCATAATCAGAGGTATGGAAATAACCCAAGCTACCTGCCAGCCTCAACCATCGCCACTGATAGCCCAAGTTCTCACTCACCATATATCCCTGGCTGCGCTCCTCCTTCTGGCTCATCACATAGTCTAGACTGGTGCGAGCATTCCAGTTCTTCCTCTGCATACTGACATAGCATCGGCAACGATCCGTGCGAGTGCCAGCCCGCTCCTTGTAGCGAAGTCGCGCCCCCAGGGTATAGTATCGAGAGGGCTGATAGAGAATGTTCACCTGACTGTCCCAACTCTGGGTGCTCGTCTTGGTCTGATACTTGGGCCAGGCAAAATGAGCAAAATCACTATAGGCAGATATGCTCCAACGCCGAGCTGGCATCCAATTGAAGCCTAAATACACGCCATTCTCATCTTGCACATCACTGCCTTCGGCAAAAGCATTACTGAAAAGGGAATAATATCGGGCTGAATAAAAACGATGTAAACCTAGTAAGGAAAACTTATCTGAAAAGAGATAAGATACAGAATGGAGCGTAGCGATGGCACCGCAATAGCCCGTGGCTGTCTCGCCTGCTATGTTCCAGCGATGGGATATATAACCATAATCGATGCTGGCGTTCCAGAACTTGTCGCCTTCGGGAGCAAATCGCTTATAGAGTTGCGACTTAGTAGGCTTCAGCGGACGAGAGAAAGAGGTAAAGAAAGCCGTAGCTCCCACATGCCATCCGCCCAGGCGATAGTTGATGTGTCCGCCCATCAAGGTATTGGAAGCTACATCCTGACGTCTGATTTCAGACTGCGTGCGATGCAATCCCGTCTTCAAGATGGTCCTGATGGTGCCGTCATCATTGAGCGTGGCATCTATCTGTCGATAAGAAAAGAAGGCGGTGAGGTCCAATCCCCTTAATATAGAATAGGTGGCAACCGCACCCTGTAGATAATTGGATGACGAGCGGGAAGAGTGAACACGGATTTGAGTGGCAGAAGAAGCTGCCAAGGAGGAGAGCACGGAGAGCTTGCCAAAACTGAAGTCATTGTTGAGCACAAGCCCCAATCCCTCGTGCAGTCGGTATCTGCCGAGGGTGATATTCTTCCACCTGCCCAGTTTGCGCACTTGCAGATAGAAGGAATAGAAATCATAACCCAGCTTATTCTTGCCCCCACCAAAAGGCTCGCCCGCATCTTGGGCTCCCAGTAAGCCAAGCTTCACATAGTCGCCATACCTAAACTGATAGCGCACACCATGCTTATACTTATAGCCCGAGTAGCCATTCACATCACCCTTGCGGTCATAGAAGGGTATCTTCACCATGCCCACCAACTCGTGCTTGCCATATCGGGCGATGTTCTGAAGCGTAGGGAAATGACTGACATTCTCTGTCGAAACATACACAAAACTACCCAAGAGTTGGCGTTGCTGCCAACTGATGCTAGGTATCATAGCCAATTCGCCAAGGCTCTTCATTCCTCCATAACGATAGATGTATGCCTGAATGTCCTCCACCTGCTGAGCAGAAAGAAAGGGAAATCTGGATAGTTCTTCACGAGTGGCAGTGTTCAGATTGATGGGATGCTGTGACATTTCCTCCATATCTTCCTCATAATCTTCCCATCTCGTGCTTTCGAAATCCTCCATTTCCGATAAGTCGGCGAGCCAGTATCGCCATGACGATGGCGTGGAGATGGTATCAGGAAGAAGAGGCTGGGCTGATAGCAGAGAGGCAAAAAGAAGTAAGGAGCAACTCATAACGAGCCGCTCCCACAAAAGATGTATTATGGAGGAAAGCCATATCATTTTTTACTTTATATCTGTCTCGATTCCATATTGTATCAAATTTGTCCCGATTCTACTTGTCTCACCACTCTCTCTGTAAGTCGGTCCACTCCATTCGGATCATACTTCTTATTGAGGCTGGCTCCAAAGAGGCTGGCAAAGGCTTGGTAAAAACCTGCTCGGATAGGCCCCAGGAAGGCTTGTATCAAGTGATAGGATGAAGAGTTGCACTCACGATACACCAGTTTGATGCAGAGCTTGCCCTGTGCATAGGTGAGTTTCTTCATTCTTGGAGTATACTCTTGCTTGATACCTTTTTCCACCAGTTTCATGTGGGCATCCTTTGCCTTCTTGTTAGGCAGGGTTTCCAGATAGTCGCCCGTCTCGATGATAATCTTTCTTACCTCCTTGGCTATCGGAAGCACCTTCTTGATGTTATATACCAATCGGTTGTATGCCATGCGCTCCTTGGCATTCTTAAATTCGGGTTGCGGATATACATACACATTATTAACTTGTACATATTGGATGCTGTCTTTGTCCAACAGCACCTTACCCACTTTCACCATTGGTTCGAAGGTAGGCTTGTCCATGTCGACCTCCCTATCCTCTGGTTTGTCGCCATCCGTCTGCGCCATTCCCTGCATAGATATGCAGAGGAGCATCATCAGCAAAAAGATTATTCTTTGTTTCATCTTTTTATTCTTCCGTATAAAGAACCTGAATAATAGTCTGACCTACAGCCTTCATCACATTCTTGTCAAGATGCGCCATATCGTCGCTCACCGTATGCCAAGTAGGACCAAAACTACTCTGCTGGCAATCAGGATAATAAGCTATGATGTCGATGGTAGGAATCTTAGCCTTCTCATTCACAGGGATATGGTCATCAGTTATCATGCCGCCATCACTCTTAGGGAAGTATGAGCCATAGCCTGCCTGGCGAGCCGCACTCCATACCTTCTTGACAATGGCAGAGGCATACTGCATAGACATACCCTCACGATAGAACTTGGCGCCTTGTCCGCCTACCATATCGAGCAAGATGCCATAGCGAGGATTGTAGCCATCAGGCTTGTTCTCGCTCCAATACTGAGCACCCAATGCCCAAGTATCGCCATTGTCCTGTACATCTGCCCACTGAGGTGTGCCCCAGTCTTCGGTATCAAAGCATACGAAATCTACTCCTATATTAGGATTCAACTTCTTGTCTGCCTGCAACTGGCGAGCAATCTCCAACATCACAGCCACTCCGCTGGCACCATCATTGGCAGCCATCACAGGCTTGTGCCAGTTGGTGCTATCAGGGTCATTGTCTGCCCAAGGACGACTGTCCCAATGGGCACAGAGCAAGATGCGTGTAGCAGCCTTCGGATTGTAATGGGCGATGATGTTGGTGTTCTTCAATACCGTACCATCATATCCCTTCAGATCGGCCTTCTGAGTTTCCACCTCGCAGCCCATCTGCTTAAACTTCTTCACAATCCATTCGCCACACTGATCATGCGCCTCGCTATTCATGGTACGAGGTCCGAAATCACATTGTGCCGCACAATAGACCATTGCAGAGTCGGCATTAAAGGCAGGACCAACAGGATTCAGCTTCTCTGCCTCCTCCACCTCTTCCGTCTCTGGCGAACTGCTACCATGGCTATTCTTATAGCTGATGGCACCTGCCACGATTCCGGCAGCTACCACCACGCCCAATATCATCTTCATTTTCTTAGTCATTTCTTCTCGTATAAATATTATTGAATCTTCATTTAACAAGAGAATTCTTCACGCTTCGTCCTTCCCTCTTCACTTATCTTACAGCCTGCACTTGTGTCATCACTCTGAGCCAGTTGCCGCCCCATATCTTAGCGATGTCTTGCTCGCTATACTTGCGATGGAGCAACTGCAAGGTGAAGTTGATAAGTTCGGAAGAATCGGCAAGTCCACGAATACCGCCATCTCCATCAAAGTCGGTACCCAGCCCCACATGATCTATGCCCATCACATCTATGGCATGTTCCAAGTGAGCGATGGCATCCATGATGTCAGCCTCACCCTCCTTGCGCAAGAATCCGTGATAAAGCGTGGTCTGAGCCACACCACCACGAGCGGCTAAGGCTCGCATCTGGTCGTCCGTAAGATTACGAGGCACATCGCAGAGCGCACGACTGCTGCTATGGCTGCACACAATAGGAGTCTGGCTAATCTCCAAGGCATCATAGAAACTCTTCTCGCCAGCATGGCTCAAATCCACCATGATGCCCAGGCGGTTCATCTCCAGAATCACCTTCTCGCCAAAGCTGCTCACACCATTATGGGTATTGCAGCCACGGGCACTATCGCAGATGTCGTTATCACCATTATGACAGAGGGTTATGTATACGATGCCACGCTGGGCGAAATGCTTCAAGTTGGCTAGGTCGTGCTCCAAAGCAAGACCATTCTCTATGCCGAGCATGATGCTCTTTCTGCCCTTTCGCTTATCGCTATATAGATCGGCAGGGGTGCGTGCTATGCTGAGATAAGCATTGTTCTTGCTCACAATCTCCTCTATCTTATCGAAAATGAGATCAGCATACTGCGCTGGTCCCTGCACATCAAACGCCACCTTGCTGCTAAAGCTCTCTCCTATCTTAGGCTGTGGCAGGTAAGCCACCATAGTAGTGGCATCCTGATGTCCATCGGTCATCTTATGCAAATCTACCAAGATGCGGGAGTCGCGATGGTCAAAGTGGATGCCCTGAGGGAAGAACATCGGGGTATCACAATGGGTGTCGAGCGTCAAGATGCGCTTGTGCAACTGCTTGGCTGCATAGAAGTTGTTGGCTTGGTTTACCAGCCATTGGAATATCTTTCCTCCTTCCTCTTCTAGCCACTCAGGATGCCACTGCACACCGAGTATCTGCTTATACTCATTGCTCTCTATCGCCTCGATGATGCCATCGGCAGACTTAGCGATGATGCGCATATGCTTGCCAGGCTCGCTCACTGCCTGATGATGGAAGGAGTTGACCAAAATCTTCTCCTTGCCATATATATTATATAAGGTGGAATCCTTCTTGATCTCCACACTATGGGTAGGCTCCGAACGGTCAGCGTCCTGACTGTGCTTCACCATCTGCTTGATGTCTTGATACACCTTGCCACCCAAGGCTATTGCCAAAGTCTGGATACCACGGCAGATACCCAACATAGGTATCTGGCGATTGAATGCCAAGCGGGTAAGCATCAGTTCGGCAGCATCACGCTCTTGATTAATGTTATGGAGCTTAGGCGAAGGTTCCTCGCCCATCCACAAAGGGTTATGGTCGCCACCCCCCGTCAAGATCAGTCCATCAAGATGTTCCAACGTATTGACCATGACGGTGGCATCAGTCACGGGAGGGATAATGACAGGCGTACCACCTGCCGCTATCACCTGCTTATAATAACGATCGCAAAGCGTAGCATCTATACCCTCATAATTGGCTGTAAGACCAATAATGGACTGATGCTTCGCTTCAGGAAAAGAAGAGTACGCACCCTTGAGATGCGACTCTAAGTCAAATGTCTCCATTTGTTTGCCTTTCAATAACTATGTTTATTTCTCCAAACAGTGAGAAATCACTTTCAATCAGAGTTTACTCATCCTCCAAGATGACAGGAATCTCACGCTTAATACTTTGTTCCAAAGAAATGAGTGTCTCGGTAGATACCACTCCAGGAATAGCCTGCAACTTGTTGTTGAGCAAGTCCATGAGCTGCTCATTGTCGCGAGCATAAAGCTTGATAAGCATGGTGTAAGAACCTGTGGTGAAGTGACACTCCACAATCTCAGGGATATTCTGAAGGCGCTCTACCACCTTCTTATACATGTTACCACGCTCCAGGTTGAGTCCTACGTATGTACATGTAGAATAACCCAGGCTCTTAGGGTTTACATCGAAACCACTACCTGTGATGAAACCATCCTCCATCAATCGCTGTACACGCTGATGGATGGCTGCACGTGACACGCCACACTCGGCAGCTACGTCCTTGAAAGGTATTCGTGCATTCTTAGAGAGGATGCCGAGAATCTTTCTGTCAAGATTGTCAATTTTCTCCATTTCTTTTTGTTTTATATTGTTTCTATTCTAAGGTAATTCATTATACCACTTAGCAAAATTAATAAAAACAATCGAAACAGACAACAAAATGCACGAATATTTTGCAATATCCGTGCATTTTGTTGTATTTTATACTGATTTTAACTGAAAATCAAGTCTATTTGCAGTTTATTTGCGCTTCTTAGCTGTTACTGTTTTTTTGGCAGTAGACTTAGCTGGAGTCTTGGTAGCAGCTGTCTTGTTGTTGCCAACAGGAGTATTCTCATCCAACATACCAGCTGGTTCCTTATTGACTACAGGAGGAACGATGCTTACCAACTCCAGGTCGAAGACCAATGTAGAATAAGGAGGAATCTGTCCTGCCTGACGCTCACCGTATGCCAACTCATAAGGGATATAAAGCTGCCACTTGCTACCTACAGGCATCGTAGTAAGAGCCTCTGTCCAACCCTTAATCAGATTGCCAGCACGGAACTTGTCTGTCTTGTTGCCGCCATGCTTAGAGGTGGCATCAAACACTGTTCCATCTATCAGACGACCCTCGTAGATAACTTCTACCTCATCGCTAGCCTTAGGCACCTCGCCATGACCTTCGGTAATCACCTTATACTGCAAACCGCTAGGCAACACCTTTACACCAGGTTTCTTGGCATTCTCTGCAAGGAATTTCTCGCCTGCACCAGCCAAGGCTTCCTTCTTATACTCACCAGCCTTCTTCTCTGTGAAGATGGTGGTATCGTTGGCAAGAGCTGCCACAAAGCCACGGCTGAACATAGCTGCATCAATAGAATCCTTGGTGCTCTTCAGTTCCTCACGAGTACCTGGCAAGATACGCTGTGCCACCATTTGGGCTATCTGCATACCTGTGATGTAAGCAGTGCCCTGAGGAGTATTAGCCTTGCTGATAGCCTCCTCATAGCCACGGATGAAATCTGCCATGTAGGCAGTATCCACCTTATATGACTGCTGGATGAATGGTATCAATCCACGAGTAGCATATACGCCAGAGGCATAACTCAAAGAATCACTCACACTAGCCAAAGTTACTGGAGTAACCTTGGTCTTCTTCTCTTTCTTGTTTGCAGCACTAGCTGTAAACAAAGAAGCACTCGCCACGAGGACGAGTGCTATCATTATCATTTTCTTCATTATTAAAAGTCCTCTTCTATCAAAAAGTCTGAGTTCTCTTACTTTATGAGATTACTTGCCACCTACAGAAATCAACTCAATCTTGAAGATCAATGTAGAGAATGGCTTGATCTGACCCTGGTCACGATCTCCATAAGCCAACTGCTGAGGAATGTAAACCTCCCAAACAGAACCTGCTGGCATGTGAGTCAAAGCCTCTGTCCAACCCTTGATAACCTGGTTGGCACGGAGATCTACAGCCTGACCACGCTTGTAAGAAGAATCGAATACCTTGCCATCGATAGTCTTACCCTCGTAGTTAACCTTTACCATAGAGGTATCCTTTGGCATAGGACCATTACCCTCCTTGATAACCTTGTACTGAACACCAGAAGGAAGAGTTACCACTCCTGGCTTCTTCTTGTTGGCAGCGAGGAACTTCTCACCAGCCACCTTGTTAGGACCAAATTCCTTCTCCATGTTCTTAGCCTTGATAGCCATCATCTTAGCCTGTGCTATCTGGCTAGCCTGCTCGATAGTCATCAAGCCCTTCTTGCCTGTAGTACCAGTAACGAAACCAGCCATGAAGTTCTTCAAAGAGATAGTCTTGGTGCTATCGTCACCAAATACTTCATGATTGATGCCCTTAACCATCTGGTTAGAAATCTGCTGACCAATCTGAATACCTGCATAGTAAGCAGCCTTCTTCTTGTCATCACCAGCATTGGCGCCATCATTAAGACCCTTGATAAAGTCGTCCATATAAGCGGTATCCACGCCCATGCGCTCTACCATAAACTCCTTCAATCCCTGAGTCTGAGACATACCCAAGGCATAACTCATTGTATCAACATCTGTCTTGAGATCAGCCTTAGGAGTAGAATTGCCACATGCTACGAATGTAGCTGCAACACAAGCCACGAGGGCTCCGAAAAATAACTTTTTCATCTTTTCTATTATGTTTTTATTCTTTGTTCCTATCTTTAAAGCACCTAAATATATAATCTTCAAATCATCTATATATAAAAGGTGTACTTAATATAGAAGGTTTTACTTTACTGCAACGAGCTCTACATCGAAAATCAATGCTGAGAATGGAGGGATAGATGCACCTGCACCACGCTCACCATAACCCAACTGATAAGGGATGAAGAAACGATACTTAGCACCCTCAGTCATGAGCTGAAGACCCTCAGTCCAACCAGCGATAACCTGATTCAATGGGAAGGTAGCAGTCTGGCCACGGTCGTAAGAGCTATCAAACTTAGTACCATCAATCAAGGTACCCTCATAGTGGCACTCTACCTGATCGGTAGCCTTAGGAGCCTTACCATTACCCTCACGAAGAACCTGATACTGCAAACCACTCTTAGTGGTGATGATACCCTCCTTCTTAGCATTCTCTGCGAGGAACTTCTCACCAGCCTCCTTGGCAACCTTGCCCTTCTCGGCAGCAGCAGCCTGAGCCTTAGCCTCCTGCTCTGCGAAGAACTGCTGTACCAACTGCTGAGCCTCTTGCTCATCGAGCTGGAGCTTACCAGCAATAGCATCCTTTACAGCCTGTGCAAAATCATCAATGTTCAAACTCTCTGCACCCATAGAAGCCAACTGGCGACCGATGCCAATGCCTAAAGCATAACTTACTTTGTCCATAAATTTATCTAAATCTTTGTATTAATAATCTATATTTTCTACTATTTGTCCTAAAATCGAGTGCAAAGATAACATTTTTCTCGCTGATAACGATGTTATTTGCAGAAAAATTACTAAATTTGTGCATTCTTAATAGATATATAGTGTGTTCTTAATAGATAAATTATGAAGAAACTCGTATTTTTAACCGGTGCAGGCATGTCGGTGGAGAGTGGGTTCAAGACTTTCCGAGGCAACGATGGCTTGTGGGAAAACTATCCTGTAGAGCAGATAGCAACCCATGAGGGATGGGAAGCTGACCCAACCCTAGTAACTAACTTTTATAATATGTTGCGCCATAAGCTCTATGCCGCCCAACCTAACGAGGGGCATAAGCTTATCAAGGAACTGGAGAAAAACTTTGAGGTAACTATTATCACCCAGAATGTAGACAACCTGCATGAAAAGGCTGGCTCCAAAAACGTGATTCATCTACATGGCGAACTATCCAAGGTTTGTTCCTCAGATGATCCATACAACTATAAGTATATCCAGGAACTGCCAGAAGACAACTGCGAGGTGAAGCCTGGCACCAAGGCTGGCGACGGAAGCCTATTGCGTCCATTCATCGTGTTCTTTGGTGAAAGCGTACCAATGATAGAGCCTGCTGCCGAAGCCGTACAGCAAGCCGACATCTTCGTTATCATCGGCACATCACTCAACGTATATCCTGCCGCAGGCTTGATTTCATACACCAAGCCTCACATTCCTATCTATCTGATAGACCCAGGAGCAGTCAATGCCAACGGCTATTACAAGATAGAGCACATCATGAAGGGAGCATCAGAAGGCATGAAGGAACTGACCGAGATTCTCAAAGAGAAGAAATAATATAAAGAAAGAGGTAAAATCCATCGTCTCGAATATGGATTTTACCTCTTTCTTATTTTTTTCTGTAGTCTTGATTATAAAGCGATTTTGGCACCAACACGTGCCTCAGCCACATTGACAACATAGTCGCCGAGCTTTTCACACTCCTGGATGATATCCATATACATCGTACCTACGCCATAGCTATAGAGATGGTTGTCCACATCATCCAAGTTCTGATTGCGAAGTTGGTTGCGATAATTGTTGATTTCCGTCTCGATATTAAATGTACGGTTCATATCTATCGCCTGGCGCTCATGGGTAAACATGAAGTTCATCTGCGTCAGTGCTTCATCTACCAACTTAAACATCTGGTGGATATTCTCATTCTGCTTGGCAGTAAACTCCTCCTTGTTTTCTGCCTTACGCTTGATGGTACGAGAGATATTGTAACAGCTATCGCCGATACTCTCAATCTCAGATATCTCGCGCAGCATAGCACGAATCTTAGCCTTGGTATCATCACTCAGATGGGCGTCGCTCACCTGATCCAGATACTTGGCTATCTCTATCTCCATATTGTCAGAGATGCCTTCATACTTCACGATACGCTCATAGAGTTTGTCAAATGCCTTGGCATCATCTGTAGCCATCAGTTCTCTTACCATACCAAACATACGATGGATGCGATCGCTAAAACTACTAATCTCCTTCTGTGCCTCAAAGACAGAAAGCTCTGGAGTCTTCATGATGCCCGTCTGGATAAAGCGCAGGCGGAAGTCCTCATCGTCCTTATCAGCCTTAGGCTTGATAATCTGGCACACCACCTTTTCTATCTGTGGGATAAACCAGATGAGCACACCCGTGTTGCAAACATTGAAGCAGGTGTGGAACATCGCCAAGACAATAGGCAATAACTTAGCCTTCTGTGCCGTAGAAAGAGTACCATTAGGATCATAGCCCACAATAGTGCAAACCATATCCACAAAAGGATAGAACAAGCAAAGCACCCAAACCACACCAAAGACATTAAATACCAAGTGCGCCATAGCTGCACGACGAGCCTGCGCATTGGCACCCAAGGCTGCGAGATTGGCAGTAGCTGTGGTTCCGATATTCTCACCCATCACCAAGGCGATACCCAGATAGATTGGCAGCACGCCCGTAGAACAGAGCAAGATGGTTATCGCCATCACGGCAGCCGAACTCTGCACGATGCAAGTAATCAGCGTACCTATCAGGAGGAAGATGATAATGGTGAGATGACTCTTCGTATCAAAAGAGCTGAAGAAGTCGATAACCGCTGGATTGTGCTCCAAATCAAGAGCCTTACCAGCACCGCTCAATAACACAAGAGCGAAGAAGAGGAAAGCGATACCAAAGAGGAAATCACCAAAATAACGACGCTTCTTGCTATATATCAACATGATACCTAGGAAGAAAGCAGGAAATACCACTATCGTCAGGTCTACATTATACCCCAACGACATAATCCAAGCCGTAAGCGTGGTACCAATATTGGCACCCATAATCACGGAAATGGCTTGGGCAAGGGTGAGAAGACCCGCATTGACGAAAGAAACGGTCATCACGGTAGTGGCAGAAGAACTCTGCACGGCACAAGTAATGAAGGTACCTGTAAGCATGCCCGTGAATCGGTTGGTGGTCATCGCCCCAAGAATGTGGCGCAACTGAGATCCCGCCATCTTCTGCAAAGCCTCACTCATCACCTTCATACCGTAGATGAGCAATGCCAGAGATCCCAGGATCTGAAAAAATATCACAAGATAATGACTTGTATCCATAAATGTTTTGTTTTGCGGAAATGTTTGTTACGTTTCGGTTGCAAATTTAATAAGAAATCTGCTTTTGGCGAAATATTTATGACGATTTATTCAAGTTGTAACAACATTGTAATATGTCTGACGTAATTCCAGCAGACTTGCTTGCCTAGCTAACCTCCTAAAGTTTCTAACATCCCCCAAAGTAAATTGAAACTATTTCTCCTAGAAACTGTTCAATACAGCAAAATTTATATGACCCTTAATTCCGCAACACTTTGATTTAACTTTATTTATAAGTACCTGAGCAACAAAAAGTTGCTCAGGATTTTGCCATGTCAGATTTTTCACCTATCTTAGT
>OOCQ01000242.1_pt1 | contig 49481 bp, 39 predicted proteins | sample 1671121 | NCBI WGS metagenome assembly OOCQ01 (sample SAMN06348124, study PRJEB24527) | human gut metagenome | biome: human gut; feature: ankylosing spondylitis patient; material: feces | host: Homo sapiens | place: China | collected 2015-10 | reverse complement strand
AAGTCTACTGGCTAAGAAAAAGTTGTACACGTGATATTGTAGCTATAGTTTCAAATAATCTCCTGTTTACATCACTCCAAATATCGGATGAGCCCTTTTTAATAAGTCCTTCAGACACCCGAAAATGGAAAGTTACCGAATTTCTTAAAATTGATGGTTTGCTGTTTCCACTTTAATGGGATAATAATCACTGACTTATCGCCCTCTATATAGGATGAAAAATAAAAGTCTTATGTTCTTGTTTTGTATTGTGTTCGATTTTGATAAAATCCTCACGCTCGGAAAGTGAGAATAAATTCTCTCTTCCACTCGCTTAATCGGATTTTTGCACTACCTTTAGATAAGGTAGGCTGCATCTCAACAATACAAAATCAAGCAAGCTTGTTTTGTATTGTGTTCGATTTGCACTACCTTTGCAGAAAAAGAATTGAAATGAGATATATAACTACTCTTACTATAGCAGGTTCCGACAGTTGTGGCGGAGCCGGCATACAGGCGGATATCAAGACGATGACGGCACTCGGCGTTTATGCCGCCTCGGTCATAACTGCTGTAACATTGCAGAATACTCAGTGCGTATATGGCGTTGAACCTGTTAGCGCACAAGCGGTGGAAGGACAGATATGTGCGGTAATGGACGATGTCGTTGTGGATGCCGTTAAGGTGGGAATGCTTGGTGATGCAAGTGTTATGAGAACCGTTGCCCGGTGTCTCAGAAAGTATAAGCCCAACAACATAGTGGTTGACCCGGTTATGATTTCTACAAGCGGACATGCTCTTATGGAAAAGGAGGCTGTGAGGGCGTTTGTGGATGAAATGCTCCCTCTTGCGACATTGCTTACGCCTAATATCCCAGAGGCGGAATGTCTGTCGGGCATAAAGATAGGCTCTGCCGACGATATGGACCAGGCTGCCATGGCAATCTGCGGGCTTGGCTGTAAGGCGGTACTGATAAAGGGCGGACACCTCGAGGGTAGCGAGAAGGTGGACAAACTATATGTCGGCGGTAAGTTGGTAGCCTCGTTCTGTAATGTATCGGTGGAAACCAGGAATACGCATGGCACAGGATGCACACTCTCTTCGGCAATAGCCTCATTCCTTGCACGTGGAGAGGTGATGGTTGATGCTGTATGCCATGCCGTGGAATATCTGCATGGGGCAATAGAAGAAGGAAAGGATATGGAGCAAGGCAAGGGCCACGGACCGGTTTGCCACAGCCCTCTGTTCCGGTGTGCCGATGATACCCATCCTACGAAGCGGCTCGAAGGAATGTCCTTGCAGTTCATAAGCCATTATAATGACAGCTATACGTATGCCGATGGAATAGAACAGGCTCTGAAGGGCGGATGCCGTTGGGTGCAGCTCAGAATGAAAGATGCTACAGATGAGGAGTTTATGGCAGAGGCAAGAAGGGTGAAGAAGCTGTGCACCAGGTATGGAGCCGTATTCATTATTGATGACAAGGTAGGTCTTGTAAAGGCGACAGGTGCCGACGGCGTGCATCTTGGAAAGAATGATATGCCTGTTGATGAGGCTCGCAAGCTTCTTGGAGCGGAATATATAATAGGTGGAACGGCAAACACGATGGACGATGTTGAACGGCTTTACAGGGCTGGGGCGGATTATATAGGATGTGGCCCATTCCGTTTTACCACTACAAAGAAGAATCTCTCTCCTGTACTTGGTCTTGATGGCTACAGGGATATTGTCAACAATATGCGCCAAAAGGGAATATCTCTGCCATTGGTGGCAATAGGTGGAATATTGCCATCTGATGTTCGTGATATAATGAATACGGGAGTTAGTGGCATAGCCGTGAGTGGGGCTGTGCTTAATGCTGCTGAGCCTGTTGGGGAGATGGAAAGATTCTGTGGTCTCATTAAAAGCAACATACAATGAAATGGATAGTCATTACCCAACCGGATTTTATTCCGGGGGAAGCTCTTTTTATTGACAGACTTTTTAGTCATGGCTTAGACCTGCTTCATTTGCGGAAACCGGAGTCTGACATAAGGGATTGTAAGAGACTGTTGGATGATATAAGTCCGGAATGGTTGCCGAAGATTGTGGTTCATGATCATTTCGAACTGTGTAGCGAGTACGGTCTTGGAGGAGTACATCTCAACGGTAGGAACCCTATGCCTCCGCAGGGACATAAGGTCACGCTGTCCCGTTCTTGCCACAGTCTGGAGGAAATAGATACATACATGACCTGTTGCGACTATCTTACACTAAGTCCGATATTCAACAGCGTCTCTAAACAGGGATATATGGCTGCATTCACAGCAGACCAGCTTCTTGCAGCTAAGAGCAAAGGGCTGATAAATCAGAAGGTAGTAGCGTTGGGAGGAGTCACTTTGCAGAATATCCCGCAAGTGAAGGACTTCGGGTTTGGTGGCGTTGCTGTTCTCGGCGATGTATGGCAGAGGGTAGGCGACGCTGATGTTGACGATTATCTTGATTCTTTACGTATGGCTTTATAAATATGACACAGTTGCTGATTGTATATATTGTTCTGTTTCTTTCTGTATCTTATATCGGATACAGAATATGGCTGTCTATATCCAGACGTGGCAAAGATTCATCTTGTGCCTCTTGTTCGGGATGCCCGTTGGCGCAGTATAAGAAATGTGGTAATAAGGCACATTATAGCGGAAAGAAAGTGGGAGGAAAGAAAAAATTGAAGCATAAAAATAAAGAATATTAAATTTATATGTAGAAAAATTTGGTGGATAAAAAAAATATCACTACCTTTGCACTCGCAATTAAGCAATGGTACCTTGGCCGATCGGTTAGGTAACGGTCTGCAAAACCGTGTAGAGCAGTTCGACTCTGCTAGGTACCTCCAAGTGAGACAGGTCTTAAACGATAAGTTTAAGACCTTTTTTGTTGCTTGCAGGTGCATGTTGCTGTAAGCAGAAGTAAAGCTGTTTCATATTCCTTCTATTTTATTTGATGTTGCATATTTGATATAAAAAAAAAGACGATTCCACAAAGAATCGTCCTTTCTGTTATTTCCTTATTAAGTTGTTTTGTCTTTCGAGCGGTAAGCGAGGCTCGAACTCGTGACCCCCAGCTTGGGAAGCTAGTGCTCTACCAACTGAGCTATTACCGCTTTGTGTAATACTCAATAGCTGTATTACCTTATGAGCCGATACCGGGACTCGAACCCGGGACCTACGCATTACGAATGCGTTGCTCTACCAACTGAGCCATATCGGCAGGAATTATTCGGCATACAAGCCTATTCCGTAAAAATGCTGTGCAAAGGTAATACATATTTTTGTATATGCAAAATCTTTTTGTTCTTATTTTAAATCCTCAAGGGTTTTCTTGAGAAATTGTCCTGTTATGCTTGTCTTGTCAGCGGCAACCTCTTCCGGTGTGCCGCAGCAAACCAGTTGTCCTCCGTTGTTTCCTCCGTCGGGTCCGAGGTCTATCACATAGTCGGCATATTTGATTACGTCCATATTATGCTCAATCACGATAATGCTGTGTCCACGTTTGATAAGAGAGTCGAAGGCTTGCAGGAGCTTGTTTATATCGTGGAAATGCAGACCTGTTGTCGGTTCGTCAAAGATGAATAGGGTAGGGTCTATCTTTTCCTGTCCGATATAGTATGCCAGTTTCACTCTTTGGTTTTCTCCACCGGAGAGTGTTGAGGAGCTTTGTCCGAGTTTTATATATCCCAGTCCTACGCTTTTAAGAGGTTGCAGACGTTTTACTATCTCATTTTGATTGTTTGTTTCAAAGAAGTCAATAGCTTCGTTGACGGTCATATTCAGTATGTCGTCGATATTCTTGCCGGCAAAGCGTACCTCAAGGATTTCGCGCTTGAAGCGTTTTCCGTGGCAGGCTTCGCATTCAAGTTCCAGGTCAGCCATAAACTGCATTTCCACAGTTATCACTCCTGTGCCCTTACATTCCTCGCATCTTCCGCCCTCAGCGTTGAAAGAGAAATACTTTGTCGTGAATCCCATCTGCTGTGCAAGAGGCTGGTCGGCAAAGAGCTGTCTTATGGCATCATAGGCCTTTACGTAGGTCACGGGGTTGGAGCGTGTGCTCTTTCCTATAGGGTTCTGGTCAACCATCTCTACATGCTTTACGGCTTTTATGTCTCCCGAAATAGAAGAATACTCTCCAGGAAGGTCTGCCACCTCATCAAGTTGTCTTTTTAGTGCAGGATATAGTATGCCTTTTACGAGCGAAGACTTTCCGGAACCGCTGACACCCGTAACGACGGTCATCGTATTCAACGGGAACTTCACGTCGATGCCTTTCAGATTGTTCATCCTTGCACCCTTGATTTCTATATACATGTTCCATTTGCGGCGCGAGCTTGGAGTTTGTATTTTCTCCTTGCCGAGCAGATACTTTACGGTGTAGCTGTCGGGAAACTCCTTTAATGTGTCTTCTGTTATTTCAGAAGGGTTTCCTGTGAATACCACCTTACCTCCTAGTCGTCCGGCATCAGGACCAATGTCTATGAGGTAGTCGGCGGAGCGTATTACATCCTCGTCGTGCTCAACCACGATAACAGTGTTGCCGAGAGATTGCAGTTCCTTCAGCACATGGATAAGCTTGAACGTGTCGCGGCTGTGCAGTCCGATGCTTGGCTCGTCGAGGATATACAGGGAGCCTACCAGACTGCTGCCCAACGATGTGGTCAGGTTTATTCTCTGGCTTTCACCTCCACTCAGGGTGTTCGACTGTCTGTTTAGCGTAAGGTATCCCAGTCCTATTTCAACGAGGAAGTTGATTCTGTTTTTTATTTCCGTAAGAAGTCTTTTGCCTATATCGGCATCGTTGTCGGTAAGCTTGAGTTCTTCAAACCATTTCTTAAGGTTTTTTACAGGCATGTCTACAAGGTCGGAAATGCTCATGCCGCCAATCTTCACATAGTTGGCTTCTTTGCGTAGCCTTCTGCCCCGGCATTCCGGACAGACGGTTCTTCCCCTGTATCTGCTTAGCATCACTCTGTATTGTATCTTGTATTGGTTCTCTTTAAGCATTCTGAAGAAAGCATCGATACACACCTGGTCGTATTTGTCTCTGTTCTTGTCGGAAGGAAGACCATGCCAAAGCCAGTCTTTGTGCTTCTGCGACAGTTTGTAGTAAGGTTGAAAGATAGGGAACTTGTCGACAGAGGCTCTGCGTATGAATTCTCTCTTCCATTCTCCCATCTTTTCTCCGTGCCAGCATTGTACGCAACCGTCGTAAACGCTGAGTGAGGAATCGGGTATTACCAGCTTCTCGTCAATGTCTATTACCATTCCGAACCCTTCACATACGGGACAGGCTCCGAGTGGGGAATGGAATGAAAACATACCATCGCTTGGCTCTTCGAACTTTATTCCGTCGGCTTCGAAGCGGGTGGAGAAGTCGTATGCTATATTAGACGGCAGCATTGCGATACGGCATGCTCCGTCGCCTTCATAGAATGCTGTTTCTATGGAGTCGGTCAGTCTTGAGAGTGTTTCGTTTGTCTCGTCCCATGAAATACGGTCTATAACTGTGTAGATCTCGTCTTCTTTGGTTTCCTCGTCGATATGTTCGAGCAGATCCTCGATGCGTTCGAAGTCTCCTTTATATAATACTCTCGTGTAGCCCTGCTGGAGCAGCATAGACAGTTGTTGCGACAATGAACGGTTCTCGTTCTTTGTTATTGGTGCAAGCACGACAAATCTTGTACCTTCAGAGAATGTCTTGATCCTATTGATGACATCCTCCACGGTATGTCTCTTCACCTCTTCTCCGCTTACGGGAGAGAAGGTTTTTCCTATTCTTGCAAACAGCAGCCGTAGATACTCATATATCTCGGTGCTTGTACCTACTGTAGAGCGGGAGTTTCTTGAAGTTACCTTTTGTTCGATAGCAATTGCGGGCGGCAGTCCTTTTATATAATCGCATTTTGGTTTGCTCATTCTTCCAAGAAACTGTCTTGCGTATGCGGAAAGACTTTCCACATAGCGGCGGTGCCCTTCGGCATATAGTGTGTCGAAGGCAAGTGATGATTTTCCAGAACCGGAAACTCCAGCAATGACGATGAATTTGTTTCGTGGAATTTCAAGTGAGATATTTTTCAGGTTGTTTACCTGTGCATTCTTTATATAAATGTAATCGCCCATTCTATTCTTTTGTTTGAAGCTACAAATTTAGTTCTATTTATTGAAAATCCAAAAGCTTTTAGGCTGAAATATTAACCCTCAATAGGTCATTAGGTCGTTTTGGGTTAAATAAAAGCCTCAAAAGGGTTATATAACAAAAGAGGGCGATCAACTGACCGCCCTCAACCAACACAAAAACTAAACTAGACTTAATTAGACAATTGAAGACTTTCACAAGCCTCTCATATTGTCGATGCAAATATACGGCAAATATTTCAATGCCGCATAATTTATCATGGAAAAATTTCCTCTTAATAGTTAAAAATTATAATTTTGTTGTGTTTTGAGCCAAAATGTCATTCAAAATGACCATTGCTGCCATTGCTTCTACTATTGGAACGGCTCTTGGAAGCACGCAAGGGTCATGTCGACCATGTGCCTTGAATGTCGTTTCCTGTCCGTTTTTGTCAACAGATTGTTGTTTCCTGAGGATTGTAGCTACCGGTTTGAATGCTATATTGAAGTATATGTCGTTACCGTTGCTTATGCCGCCTTGTATGCCACCGCTGTTGTTCGTCCTTGTCTTTATCGTTCCGTTGTCGTTGTAGAACACGTCGTTTATTTCGCTTCCATACTTTGTGGCTGCATCAAAACCGATGCCGAACTCAATGCCTTTTACGGCATTTATGCTGAGCATGGCGTATGCCAGCTGTGCGTTGAGCTTGTCGAATTCCGGTTCACCGATGCCGGCAGGGCATCCTTTTATCACGCATGTTATGATGCCGCCAATGGTGTCTCCCTTCTCTTTGGTTTCCGCTATTAACTGTTTCATTTCCTTTGCCTTGGTGGGGTCGGGACATCTTACGGCATTGCTTTCAGTCTGCTGCAGGTCGTATTTGTCATACTCCTTGTCGAGCTTTATTTTTCCGACCTGCGAGGTGTAGGCGTTGATGGTAATTCCTTTTTCCTTAAGTGCAAGTTTTGCAAGTGCTCCTGCCACACAGCGGCTTATGGTAATGCGTGCAGAAGTGCGTCCTCCTCCGCGATGGTCTCTGATGCCGTATTTCTTGTAGTATGTATAATCGGCATGTGATGGTCTGAACAGATTCTTCATGTTGTCGTAGTCATTTGAATGCTGGTTGGTGTTCCTTACGATAAAGCCGATGGGGCATCCTGTTGATTTGCCTTCAAACACGCCGCTCAGAAGCTCTACGCTGTCAGCTTCGTTTCTGCTTGTCGTTATCTTGCTTTGTCCTGGTCGCCTTCTGTTCAGTTCGTTTTGGATAAACTCCATGTCGATGTCTATGCCTGCCGGGAAGCCGTCTACTACGCCGCCTACGGCAGCTCCGTGGCTTTCACCGAATGTTGTAAGTGTGAATATGTTGCCGAAAGTGTTTCGCATGTTGAAAACGATTAAATAATTTAACCCCCAATCGGTCATTATGCCGTTTAATGTGTTTTTTTACAACTGCTTGCTGTCTTTTGCTTTTTATAAGGCATCTTTTGTCCGTTTTTAATTCGCGATAGTTCGCTATTGCTCATTAGAGGCCAAACAAAATCCACTCTTCTAAAAAAACAAAATACAAGCAAACCCTAATGCACGATTGGGGGTATATGGAAAAATCAAAAGGACAAAACAGTCTGTTGTCCTTTCAATCTTTCCAGATCCTTGTTTCTTGTTGATATAAATCCTTCTTTAGTGGCAGTGTCCGCATTCACAGTTGCCGTCGTGGCTTCCGCAGTCGCCGCCGCAATCTCCGCCACAGCCTTCGCAGTTACCTCCGCATCCGCCGCTCAGCTGGTTGATAAGGTTCTGGATTTCCTCGTTTGTAGCTTCTCTTGACTCTACGATAGAGCCTTTGAAATGCAGGTCTTTGCCTGCGAGAGGATGGTTCAGGTCAACCTTCACCTTGTCGTCTCCGATTTCTACTACTTTGCCAAGGAAGCGCTGTCCGTTCTCGTTCTGCAGTGGGATGATGGCGTCAACGAAGATGTGTTCCTCGTCCAGTTTGCCGTCGATGCAGAACATCTCCTTTTCGAGGCTCAGCACTCTCTCTGCCTCATGCTCTCCGTAAGCCTGCTCTTTGGTGAGCGAAAATTCGAAATCCTCACCCTTTTGAAGCTCAGTCACGTTTTTTTCGAAGTCGTCAAGCGCCAGTCCCATGCCGCTGATAAACTGGAATGGTCTTTCTGCAGGAGCTTCTTCCACCATGTTTTCTGTGCCGTTTTCGTTAGTGTACAGCTTGTATGCTACGGCGATGTACTTGTTTTTCTTTTCTTCCATTATTTGATTTATTGTTTTTTCTATATGGTTTGTCTCACGTAAGTCTATGTTTTGTCTCACGTAAGTCTATGACTTATTCTATGCAAAGATTGTGCAAACGAGCGCAATGTAAGTTTACTTACAAATTGCCGAGTGCAGCCAATCTTATGCAAAGATTGTGCAAACGAGTGCAATATAAGTTTACTTACAAATTGCCGAGTGCAGCCAATCTTATGCAAAGATACAACATTTATTTATTGTCTACAAGAATTGTTGGATAAATACAATTAAAGGACGCATCCTCTTCCTCGGCGAAGCGTCCTTTATTGCCTGTAAGTGTTCAAGTTTATTATTTAGAGAAGAATATTAAAGCCCCCTTCATTGTTCGGCTTAATCCAGTAACTTTTGTGTCGTAACTATGTGGATTTCTCCAAAACTCTTAGGGAGGTTATTCCAGTACTTACGGGAGATTACTGCAGTACTTACGTAAGATTACAGGAAAAGTTCAGTAAGTATCATATTCTTTTTTCTCTTATGAAGACCTTTGCGTTTATTGTCTGCAAGCTTCTTTCAGCTGCATTATAGTATCCCTCACCCGGTCTGCGTCGGTAACAAGAATGTTCTGTTCGTCGGCTCCTTTTGCTCCCATATATACGTTGCTGCAGATATTCTTCATCTTGCTTGCTACGCTTGTCCTTGCAGAGAAGTGGTATTCGTGGATTTTTGTCTCTTCGTATATCTGTCGAATGTTGTCTTCCGTCACGCTGCTGCCGGCAAGGAGTATTATTCTGCCGTCGGCTTTCTCCTGAAGTTGGGCGAGCAGACTTGTTCCGTTGATGGCTTTCGGCTGTTGTCCTGATGTAAGGATGCGGTCGCAGCCAAGACTGATGATGTCTTCCATAGCCCGGAAAGGATCTATGGTACGGTCGAAAGCTCGATGGAATGTTACCGACATTCCTTTCGCGCATTCCATCAGCTGCCGGTTCTTGTCCATATCCACAGAACCTTCTTCTGTGAGGCATCCGAAGACAACGCCGTCGGCTCCCAATTCCTTACATATCGTTATGTCCTCCTTCATCCGTTCTATTTCCAGAGGGGAATATAGGAAATCTCCTCCTCGCGGTCGGATGATGACGTTCAGCTGTGTGGATGAAAGCAGTTTCCGTGCAACTTTTATTTCTCCATACGATGGTGTTGTGCCTCCTTCCGGTATTCCCGCACAAAGCTCTACTCGGTCGGCTCCGCCCTCTTGTGCGGCAAGACAGCTCTCTACACCATTTGCACAGACTTCAAATCTAAACCCGTTCATGCGCTTATCAGTTGTTATTTGTTTATTTCCCATCCTACGGCGGCAGCTCCAAGAATGGCGGCTGTGCCGTCTTCAAGTCCGCTTTGCAGGAATTTTGCCTTGTCCTTGTATAGGCTCAGGATGTATTTGTTGTATGTCTCCTTGGCTGGTTTCAGCAGTAAGTCTCCGGCTTTTGCCAATCCGCCGAAGAATATGAAAGCCTCAGGACTGAGGAATGTGGCGAAGTTGGCGCAAGCCTTTCCCAACGTCTCGCCTGTCTTTCTGAACACTTCAATAGCCAGTTCGTCGCCGTTGACGGCAGCATTGTAAATGTCGAGAGTCGTCATGGTATTGTCTTCTATGTCTTTAAGTTTTGTTTCTCCGTAGTATCCGCTTACCATCTCCCGTGCCGTAAGCACCACGCCTCTTATGGAGCAGTACATGTCCAGACAGCCTTTTCTGCCGCAGCCGCAGGGTCTTCCGTTCTCGTAGTCAATGATGGTGTGGCCCAGTTCTCCGGCAAATCCGTCGCAACCGTATATCAGTTGTCCGTTGGCAACGATGCCTGAGCCCACTCCCGTGCCGAGAGTAATCTCTATGAAGTTCTTCATTCCCCGTGCCGCTCCGTATCTCATCTCTCCAAGGGCTGCCGCCTTTGCGTCGTTGGTGATGGCTACAGGTATGCTCAGGCTGTCATAGAACATCTTTGCCAGTGGCACAACACCTTTCGCCCATCTGATGTTTGCTGCATGTTCAATAGTGCCGTCTTTGATATTTCCGCAGGGAGCGCCTATGCCGAGTGCCTTGACGTTGTCTATACCTCCTGCAATGATAGACATTTCGTTTATGGCATTTACTGCATCAGCCACAAACTCCCAGGCATATTCATATTTCTGTGTGTCGACAGATGTTGTTGCTTTTATCTCGTTATTCTCATCTACAAGACCGAATACGGAGTTTGTTCCTCCAAGGTCAAGTCCGATTACGAATTGTTTCTTTTCCATATATATATAATAAGGTGTAGATTATACTTTGCTTCCTTTTACAGCATAAAACAGGATATAGGCAAATGATGCAAGAGGAATGATATAGGAAGTCATGTACGACATGTGGTCAGCAATGAAGTTCTGCAGCAGTGGCATGATGCCGCCTCCTACTACCATTGCCATGAATATACCGGAACCGAGGGCGGTGTATTTGCCCAAGCCTTCGACCGAGAGGTTGAAAATACAAGACCACATCACGGATGTGCACAGTCCGCATAGTACAAGCAGCAGGGCTGCAAGTGGCAGATTGTATGTAGCAATGCTTTTACCTGTGAATACAGGCATGTCCACCGTTATGCTATTTCCAGTCATTATAGCTCCTGTAATCAGCAGTATGGCAACCAAGGCAGTTGCCGAAAGCATCACTCTACTTGAAATCCTGCTTGCGATGAATCCCGCCACAAAGCGTCCTACAAGCATTAGAAACCAGTATGTGGCAGCCACAAAGCCTGCCACGGCAGTTGCTTTTTCCAGTCCGAATCCTCCGCCGTTTGCCGAAGTGTCGGAAATATAGAAGAACATAGTGCCTGGAATACCCACTTCGGCACCTACGTACAGGAATATTGCTATGGCGCCGAACTTGAAGTTTCTGAAGCTCCATGGTGTCTTCTCCAAATGGGTGTCTTCCTCCTGCATCTCCGGATTGTTGATAGGCAGCAGGCGGAGAATGATGAATGTTGCGGCAAATACCGCCATGGCAATATACAACACCACGTTTACGTTCTCTATTTTTGTCTGTGCGGACACTATTCCTATCAGCGAGCCTACAAGCATAGGAGTGAGTGTGCCGGTCAGCGAGTTTACTGTTCCTCCTATCAGATTCAGCTGGTTTCCTCTGTTGCCTCCTCCACCGAGCAGGTTTATCATTGGGTTGACCACGGTGTTGAGCATACAGACAGAGAATCCGCATACAAAGGCTCCTGCAAGATAAACGGCAAATCCACCAAGTCCCATTCCGCACAGCCCTGACAGGAACTGAAGCAGTATTCCTATAAAACCGGTAGCAATACCCGTCAGCGCTGTCTGTTTGTATCCGTACTTGTTGAGCATCTTTCCCGAGGGGATACCCATAAAGAGATAGGCAAGAAAGTTCATCGCATTGCCAAGCATGCCAATGGTGTTGGCGTTTTCACTGTGAGAGAATGCGTTTTTCCAAATTACTCCAATAGGTGCGGCCAAGTTTGTTACGAATGCAATTATTCCGAACAGGAACATCATTGTTATGATGGCCACCATGTTTCTTTTATTGCTTTGGACAGTTTGTTCCATAGATTCTATAAGTTCATAGGTTTAATAAATGGCGCAAATATACAACTTATTTATGAAAAAAGGTAACTATTGCTTGAAAATATGAGTTGATGAGTCATTATTTACAAAATGATATTTCATTTCTGTTAATAGAGATATATTATAGCTTATCATATTTGATATATGTCAAAAATACAACTGTTAACGCAAACAGAATAACAAAAGTTGTTGCTGGTTGACTGGATTTGGCGTATCTTTGCATCGTAAAAAATAAAAAAGAAAGTCTAAAAGGCAACAAACATAGTTAGTTTTTAGGTAAAAAGATAAAGTTAAAAAGGATAACCGGTGGCGGTGATTCGCGAGAAGAGGACCAAAGCCATTAAGTATTAATTTAAAAAGAAAAGGATTATGAAAAGATTGTTTTTAACTGTCATGGCTGTGCTCAGCATGACCTTGACATTTGCGGAGAACGAAGAGTTGAACACGGTAAATAGTGTCAATGCCTACAAGATGTCAGTGAACTATGACAAACTGGCTGATGCTCTTGAATTGACACTCGACCAGTTGGAAGCCGTTCAGGACATTCATTCAGAATTCTGTGCAGATATGATGAATGCCGGAAACGCCAATGCTGACGAGCGTAAGGCAATGGTAAGCAAGGCGTTGGCAAAGGACCTGAAACACATGCACAGCGTGTTGTCAGACGGACAGTATCATACATACTTGAAGTTGCTCAACGCAACGATTGTGAATCGTGGATTGAATAAGTAATCATTTATAATAGTAAAAAAAGGTGTCGGCAGTATTCTGTTGGCACCTTTTTTTATTCGTAACCCTTTGACTTATCGATATTTTTTACTTACTTTGCACTCTATGAAGAATACTGTAGCACAAAGATATCCGTTGGTTTTGCTTATTTTTATAAGCATGGTAGTGAAGGCGCAGCGTGTGGACTATTCAAAGATGTCGCCCTTTGTAAGGCGTGCGGCAATGGAATCGTCAGAATGGCAGCGTTGTAGAAGACTTGGTAGTGCCGACGGCAAAGAACCGGCACGTGGCAGCATCTGTGCTTTCGTCAGGATAAGCGGAAATGCTGATGCTGTATTGGAGAAAACCGGCAGCCGTAAGCTTGCACAGTTCGGCAACATATATATAGCCGACATCCCTTTGGACAGTATTTCCGTGCTTTCTGCCTGTCGGGGCGTGGAGCGGATAGAGGCTTCACAAAGCAATGCTCTTGCACTTGACACCACATCAATAATAATAAACGCCGCAAAGGTGTATGCTGCCTACAATCTGCCGCAGGCATATACTGGAAATGGGGTAGTGTTAGGTTCCATGGATGTGGGGTATGACCTGACGCATCCTAATTTCTATAATTCGGCAATGACAGGAACAAGGATAAGCCGTTTCTGGGACCAGTTGTCGCCAGACAGTATAGGCAGCAGCCTGTATGTCGGTGCCGACTATCGCACGGAAGCAGACATACTCCGTTATGCCCACTCCTTTGATGCTTCACTTGAAACCCATGGCACCCATACTCTCGGCATTGCTGCCGGAACAGGCTACGATACGCCCTACAGAGGTATCGCCCCGGATGCTGACCTATGCCTCGTAAGCAATGTGGTGAATACAGACCTTCCGTTGATTCCCGAACACCTATTATATAAATATACATCGGCAACAGATGCCCTCGGCTTCAAATATATCTTCGATTATGCCGGAGAAGTGGGCAAGCCCTGCGTCATATCTTTCAGCGAGGGCAGCAACGATGGGTTTGACGGTGAACTGGAGTTGTTCTACCAGGTGCTGGCTTCAATGACGGGCGAGGGACGAATCCTTGTGGCAAGTGCCGGAAACTGCGGTTACTATAATACCTATCTCCACAAGCCTGAAGGCAAGAACAGCGATGGAGTGTTCCTCTCGTCGTCAGGCGGAAGCTTCTATCTCTCAGCGTTAGGCTCTGCGCCGTTCACCTTCAGGCTAACAGCCTATGAGGTTGATGGAGGATTTGATGTGCCAAGGGTGAGCCGCGACTTTACCACAACCTCGGTCATTGCCTCAGCCGACTCCCTGTTCGTTGACACCCTGTCAGCCTTCGGTGAGAAGGTAGTATATAAGGTGCAGGCATATAAGTCAACCATTCAGTCCAACCCTGTTGCCTACGATGTCTTGATTGGTGACATTAATGGCGGAAGCACCCATCTCAAGACTTCGCTGGAAGTTGTTGGCTCCGATGCCGATGTGCAGATGTTTAGCAATGGAGTGTTGTTTCACAAAAACGAACAGCTGAGCATGAATATCAGTGGCGGAGAGGCAAAGTATAGTGTGCTCAGTCCATCCACGTCGCCAGATGTGATATGTGTCGGGGCGACATCATACCGCGACCATATGACAGACAAAGATGGAATCGTACGTCGCTACGATTGGGGACTGAACGGCGAACTTGCCGGTTACTCATCCGTCGGACCGAGCCGTACAGGCTTGACAAAGCCTGATGTGGTGGCTCCGGGCACGCTGATAATATCATCAATGAGCAGTTTCTTTCCGCAGGACAATCCAACGGATCATCATGTTCTAAAGACTTGCGGCTATTCTTATTTCAACGGTGTGCGTTATCCTTGGTGGGCAGAGATGGGAACATCTATGTCTGCTCCTGTCGTTGCCGGCACCATAGCATTGTGGCTGCAGGCAAATCCACGGCTTACTATGGAGCAGATAATGCAGATATTCTCCGAAACCTGCCATCGTCGCGATGGTAAGATGCAGGGAGAGAAAGACAATCTCTACGGCTATGGCGAGATAGACGCCTATGCAGGACTGCTGAAGGTGCTTGGTCTTGACGGTATTCCTGGAATCTCACGTAATACTCCCGTATCCTTGTCGCTACTTGTTAAGCCAGGCAAGCAGTTGGAATTTCGTGCAACTGCCGGTGCTGAAGAAACGACAGCCATAAAGGTATCTGTCTATTCCGTGTCTGGAAACAGATTGTCAGAACAGAGCATCTCGCTCAATTCCGGTTGTGCATCATTGTCTCTCGGCCATTTGCCAGCCGGAGTATATCTCATACAGACCAACTCTTTTTCTCACAAGAATCTTGCAGGTTCGATGCTTATAAGGCTGGAATAACAACTTTTAGGTATTATGCAGAAACCCTAATTTTAGGTATTGTGGCATTCTGCAAGTTGTTATAACTTTGCAACCGTAAAACAAAGGATAATCTCTCCTTGCTGCTACAGTGAAGAGCGTTCCTTTCATATTACGAGTCTAAAACTTATAACATACGAGAGAAAATGAAAAAGACATTGGTGGTTTATGGTTCCTCAACAGGAACATGTCAGGGTATTGCCGACAAGATTGGGGCAAAGCTCGGAGCAGAAGTGGTAGATGTGGCTAATCTCACTGACGGACAGGTTGATGAAGCTGAGAATCTTCTTCTTGGCACATCAACATGGGGAGCAGGCGAACTGCAGGACGATTGGTATGACGGACTGGAAAAGCTGAAGGCTCTTGACCTTAACGGCAAGACAGTGGCGCTTTTCGGTTGTGGCGATTCCGAGTCATACAGCGATACGTTCTGTGGAGCTATGGACGAGATTTATTCAGCCCTGAAGGACAAGGGAGTAAACTTTGTAGGTCAGGTGTCGACAGACGGCTACACCTTTGATGATTCAGCAGCCGTCGTAGACGGAAAATTCGTAGGACTTGCCCTTGATGACATCAACGAGGACGACAAGACCGACGAGCGTATTGATGCATGGCTGGAGAGCATCAAAAGCGCATTGTAAAAGCATAAATACTTAATTCGTGATACAAGCACAAGCGGATGTCTGCCGTGTCTGATGATTCATTGATGGATTCAGGCGAAGGACAATCATGTCGGTACAAGGCACCCACGACAGAAGTTTCCTGTGGTGATTCCTTGAGTGGAGTGTTAGGGGACTTGCTCGTGGGTGGCTGCCTGACTGATTAAGAGAGAAACAAATAATATTTTTTTAAACAGAAAAGAAATGCAAGAGACTATGGTAATGCCGATAGACATGAAGGTCCTGATGAACCATATATATGAGTTCAAGAAGGGCGTCAGACAAATGATTTTGTTTACTTTCAACAAAAAATACGAGACATTCGCGTTGGAACGACTCAAACGGCAGAACATTGATTATATCATACAGCCCGTAGGCAACGACCGTCTGAACCTGTTCTTCGGAAAGAAGGAATGTATGGATGCCGTAAGGGTTATGGTGACTCGTCCCCTCAACCAGCTTACCCCAGAGGAGGACTTTATGCTCGGTGCATTGTTGGGGTATGATATCTGCGCACAGTGTGAACGCTATTGTGAGCGCAAATGCCGCACCTGTAGTGTGGCTCAATGAAGAAGAAAATTTTTTAGTCAAGTAATATAATTTCCCATTCATAGACAGTCATTGAATAAAAATTCATAATGTTTTTGTATTATATAATCATGTCGAATTGGCTGTGAAGCCAGTTCGACATGTTCTTTTTTTATGAATAATATAGGATATGTAAGCAAAAAAGTATATTTTTGCATTATCAAAAAGAATAGAAGGTAAAAAGGGAATATAAGTAGTAATAAGATTATCATAAAAACCAAAAATGAAAAAGATCAGTTATTTTCTGTCGGCACTTGCAATGCTGACAGTAGTATCATGCGGAACGACAAGCACTGTTCCGGTGACGGGACGCAAGCAGCACATCCTTGTATCGGATGAAGAGGTATTGAGTCTGAGTAAACAGGAGTACACAAACTACATGAAAACTGCCAAGGTATCTACAAACGCCACAAACACGGCAATGGTTAAACGAGTAGGGCAGCGTCTTGCAAACGCTGTTGAGACGTATCTGCGTGAGCACAACCAGGCGGGTGAGATAAAGAACTACAGTTGGGAGTTCAATCTCGTTCAGGACAATTCAGCCAATGCCTTCTGTATGCCGGGAGGAAAAATCGTGGTTTACGAGGGCTTGCTGCCGATAACGCAAAACGAGAACGCGCTTGCCATAGTACTTGGTCATGAGATTGCACATGCCGTGGCAAAGCATTCCGCCGAACAGATAAGCACACAGAAGCGTCAGCAGATGGGAGCACAGGTGCTTGGCGCCGTGTTGTCGGGGGCAGGTGTAAGTTCCAATACTTCCGACATAGCGCAGGGTGTGTTCGGACTGGGAAGCAAGTTCAGCAGCCTGCATTATTCGCGCAAGAATGAGAGCGAGGCAGACTATATGGGACTTATCTTTGCTGCCATGGCAGGCTATGACCCGAGTGTGGCAGTAAGCTTTTGGCAGCGTATGGCTTCAAGTTCTCAAAACACTACACCGGCGTTCCTTAGCGACCACCCTTCAGACGCAAAGCGTATTTCTGACATAAAAGGATGGTTGCCTGAGGCTCTGAAGTATTATAAACCAGTGGTTGCTACTACAACCACAACAACAAAGTCAACCACAACAAAGAAGTCGACAACGACCAAGAAAAAGTCTTCAACAAAAAGGAGAAGATAATAGAAGAATAATTGTGCTAAAATAGAAATTCGGTAACTTTCCCATAGAAAGTTACCGAATTTCTTCAAGAAAGTTACCTAATTTCTAAAAAAGGATGATTAAGTCATGAGTTTGGCTTAATCATTTTTTATGTATCATATAGGTAAAAAAACAGATTTTATTCCTTTATTCTTATTAGCAGATTCGAGAAGATGGCAAGTAGACCGCCGGTAGTTATTCCCGAAGAGAAAATACTGCGAAGGGTGTGTGGAAGTCCGGAAAGAATTTCAGGCATGAACTCTACGCTCAGTCCTCCGGCAAGACTTATGGCAAGCACGAGAATCTCTTTTCTGCCAAGCTTCTGTGAGGCGATGACCTTTATTCCCGATGCAGCCACGGTACCGAACATCAGTAGCGTGGCACCTCCCAATACTGGTTCCGGCATGAGCGAGAACACAAGACTCACAGCTGGGAAGATGCTCAGTATGATGAGGAATGCCGAGATGAAATATCCAACATAGCGTGAAGCGACACCCGTTAGCTGTATCATGCCGTTGTTCTGTGCAAAAATGGAATTCGGGAAAGAGTTCAGACCGGCAGAGATGAACGAAGACACTCCATTCGCCACAACGCCGCCCGACGCACGCTTCATGAATAGGTCGCCCTCTACTGGCTCTCCCGAGATCATCGAGTTTGCCGTGATGTCGCCATACGCTTCAATGGCGGTGATGATGAAGATGATGCTGAGCGAGATGAATGTCGAGAGGTCGAAGTCCAGTCCGTATTTGAAAGGAACAGGCAGATAGATGCCGCCGAAGCTCTTTACGGAGTCAAAGTCGATATAGCCGAAAATCCACGAAACGATATAGCCTACTGCAAGACCAATGACGATGGAACTCATTCTGAGATAGCGGTTCTTGCAGCTGTTGAAGAATACTATAATGGCAAGCACGAGTGCTGCCAGTCCGAGGTTGTGCAGCGCACCGAAGGTGCCGTTTTCCATAGCAGCATTGCCTCCTCCGCAGGATGATATTCCCACTTTGATGAGACACAGTCCGATGAGCGTGACGACTATTCCGGACACTAATGGAGTAATGATCTTGCGGGCATATCTTAGAATGCTTCCAACAAATACCTCAACCACTGATGCTGCCATACATGAACCGAATACTACGGCAAGTCCGCCACTCATTCCTGCCGTGATGATGGGACCTATGAAGGAATAGCTCGTGCCCTGTATGCACAACAGTCCCGTGCCGACAGCCCCGAACTTCCTGCATTGTATGAATGTTGAAATGCCGGAAGCAAAGAGTGCCATGGAGACGAGAAAGCTTGTTGTCTCTATATCGAGTCTCATCTGTGAGGCAATGATGAGTGGTGGCGTCATGATTGCCACAAAGATTGCGAAAAGATGTTGCAGGGCTGCAAACATAGCTTCGAGAAATGGCGGGCGGTCATTGAGCCCGTAGATAATGCCGTTGTCTTGTTCTGATGCCATAATATGTCTTGTTGTTTGCTAAAGGGGTTATCTGTATCATTTGCAGACAGACTTGTAGTAATGCTTTGTTCCAAATCATCGTCTGCATGATATAAAGCAGGTGCAAAGTTAATGTAAAAATCCGATAATTCAGAACCAAGCAATAAAAAAAGCCATGCCGCAATGTATGCAGCATGGCAAAGTTTAATCTCTCTTTTTGTTGATGTCTGTTGTTTCAAGACTGTGTTGCGGAAATTAGTTGTTTTCCGGACGCAGCTGACGTACAGTAACGCCTGTGCGCCACATCTCACTCTCGCGCATAGCCTTAAGCTCTGCGTTGAGCTTCTCGCGGTAGTCAGGCTTTGAGTTGCTGTCGATGGAAATCTGTGCCTCGTTACCTGTCTTGACAGACAGATAGAGCCACTCCATAACCGGCTTGATAGCCTCGCGGAAACGTGGAGCCCAGTCGAGAGCACCGCGCTGTGCTGTAGTAGAGCAGTTGGCATACATCCAGTCCATTCCCTTCTCGCCGAACAAAGGCATAAGGCTCTGTGTAAGCTCTTCGATAGTCTCGTTGAATGCTTCAGATGGAGAGTGTCCGTGTTCGCGGAGCACTTCATACTGAGCTTCAAACAGTCCTTCGATAGCACCCATCAGTGAACCACGCTCACCTGTAAGGTCGGATGTTGCCTCGCGCTGGAATGTCGTCTTGAACAGATAGCCTGCACCGATACCGATTCCGAATGCGATGGTCTTCTCTTCAGCCTTGCCTGAAGCATCCTGGTAAACGGCATAAGAGCAGTTCAGACCACGGCCTTCGCAAAACATTGTGCGGAGAGATGTTCCGGAACCCTTTGGTGCAACCATGATTACGTCGACATCCTCTGGTGGAACTACACCTGTGCGGTCGTTCCAGTTGATTGCAAAGCCATGAGAGTAGTAGAGGCTCTTGCCTTTAGTAAGATATTTCTTGATTTTCGGCCATACCTGAATCTGTCCTGCGTCAGACAGAAGCATGCAGATGATAGTACCCTTTTCCGCAGCCTCTTCGATAGAGAAGAGAGTCTTGCCTGGCACCCAACCGTCAGCAACGGCCTTGTCGTATGTCTTTCCTTCACGCTGACCTACGATAACGTTGAAGCCGTTGTCTCGTAGGTTGCAAGCCTGGCCCGGACCCTGAATACCGTATCCAAGCACAGCTATTGTTTCGTTCTTCAATACTTCACGTGCTTTCTCCAAAGAGAATTCCTTGCTGGTGACTACTGTTTCTATTACGCCACCGAAATTCATTTCTGCCATAATATAAATGTTTTAGTTAGTGTGCCTTGTAACCGGCACTTTTTAATAGTTCTTGTTTCTCTTTCTTGTTTTATAGCACCTGGTTGAATAATACCTGTTAGAGGTATACAACACCGGTGTATTTGTGTTTGTTACAAAACGTGGGTGCAAAGATACTATATTGAAACAGAATATCCAAATTTACTTTCAGTCTTTTATGAATTTTATTAAACTTCTTACAACTTCCACGTCTTTTACCTCGTCGTTTGATTTCGTTATTCTGACGTGGAAAGTATTCTCGTCTATGGTTTCCTGATAGAAGTTGAGTTCGTCTCCGCAATAGCTTTCTGCTACGTAGGCAATGTCGAAACGTTTGAGCCTGTGGCTTTTGTACCAGGATATGTCGAACAGGTCGAGCACATGTTCAATGTACTTGATGCTGTTTATATGTCCGTTTATGTCAACATCGTTGTAGTGTGTGTTGATGCTGCGTACGAGTTTGGCTTCTTTTCCCATCTTCACTCTCGACAGTCCACCGATGGGGCATTCCTTTTCTGTTTCGAGATATTTCATGATTTCCCCGTCTCTTATCTCCAGAATGTTCTGCGGTTGGCGGGTTTGCGTGTCTATCATAGCCCAGATGCTTCGTCCGTAGCCATAGACCTTCTTGTCGTCGGTACTGCAGATACGGAAGTTACGGTTGGTGAAATACCTCATAGCACTCTCAACCCATGTTTCCACACTGAACTTTTCGTAAGCCTCAGGCATGTCTTCCATCTCGATAGCAAGTCTCGACAATACCCATGTCTTGTGGATTGGGTTAAGATAGTTCATTCCGAAATCACGGTCGTTGGAGTGGAAGTCTGCTGCATTGAGCAGATGGTTTCCGAGGTGCCCCATGAACAGCTTCTTGGAAAAGTCGCAGTGGAATGGTTCCGCCAGGAAATCGTATCTTCCGATTTTATCTAAAGTAGCCATTTCTTTTATATTGTTGTTTCTTATATTTTATTTGTTGTTTCCTTTTTGTTCCTGCATGTCAAGGAAGGCACTGAACTCCTCAATGGGGTTTCTTGTAATGGCGATGCGTCCGCTTCGGGTGTACTGCAGCACGCAGTTGTATTCCTGAAGCTTGCGGTATAGCTCCGTTATATCTTCTGTTCTGCCGTTCAGCATGGCAGCACAGAATGTAGGGTTTACTTCAACGATATGGGCATCGGCATGCCTTATTATTCTTGAAATTTCAGGGTTCTCCATCACAGCTTGTGTGGAGAGCTTGAAAAGTCCTTCCTCTCTGATAAACAGTTGCTCGTTGGTATAATAGTCAGCCTTTATGACATCAATCTTTTTCTCTATCTGGTTCGTAACGAGAAGAATCTGTTCCTCGTCGCTCCAAGCAGTGATGGTATACTTATGTATGCCACTGATGCTTGACGCCGACACGTTGAGGCTCTCTATGTTGAGCTGTCTGCGTGTGAAGACTGCTGTAATCTGATTTAGCAGACCTGCGATGTTCTCTGAGTATACGAGCAGAGTATATAGTTTTTTCTCTTTTTTTTCCATCTTCATCAAATGTTAATCCACAACATGTTGTGGCTTTTGTCAAATGTCTATTTCCAACAGCATCTCGTCTATCGACTTGCCAGGAGGTACCATTGGCATTATGTTGTCATCCTCCTTTACTGCACATTCCAGAATATATGGTCCGGCGGTGTTCAGCATCTTGTCGACTTCCGCTTTCAGTGATTCTCTGTTCTCTGCCACGCCATATGGAATATGGTAAGCCTCGCTGATGGTCTTGTACTGTGGGTTGAGCATCTTTGTGAAAGATCTTCTGCCTTCAAAGAACATGTCTTGCCATTGCCTTACGTTACCAAGATAGTTGTTGTTCATCAGTATCACCTTTACCGGTGCCTGCTGTTCCATTATGGTGCCCAGTTCGTGGATGCTCATCTGAAAGCTTCCGTCTCCGGTAAAGAGGCATACCGTGCGCTCTGGAGAACCGAAGGTGGCTCCAACAGCGGCTGGCAGTCCGAATCCCATTGTGCCAAGTCCGCCGCTTGTCGCTATAGACAGCTTTTGGTTGTATCTGAAGTATCGTGAAGAGAACATCTGATTCTGTCCCACGTCATTCACGAGGATGGCATCGCCTTTTGTGGCTTCTGCCACGACATTCACGATTTCTCCCATAAGCAGCATTCCGCTCTTGGGATGGATGGCAGGGGCGATGACCTTTTCATACTCCATATTATAAAGAGGTATGAAGCTGTCACGCCATTCGCGGTGTACATTCTTCTTCAGCAACTTTGTGATGGCAGGCAATGATTCCTTGCAGTTTGCCACAACGGCAACGGTGGTCTTTACGTTCTTGTCAATCTCCGATTTGTCGATATCGAGATGAATGACCTTCGCTTGCTTTGCGTAAGTATCGATGTTGCCTGTGACACGGTCGCTGAATCTCATGCCGATGGCTATGAGCACGTCGCATTCCTGCTCTTTGATATTAGGGGCGTAGTTGCCGTGCATACCGAGCATTCCCATGTTTAGAGGGTGTCCTGTCGGTAGGGCAGACAGTCCGAGGAGCGTTCTTGCTGCAGGGATGTCTGCCTTTTCAAGAAACTCTATCAGCTCGTTGTGTGCGTTTCCTATTTCCACTCCATGACCAACGAGGGCAAGCGGTTTCTTGGCATTGTTGATGATGTTTGCAGCCTCCTTCACCTTGTCCATGTCGAGCTTTGGGTTGGCATCGTATCCGCGTATGAAGTCAATGTGCTGCGGTATGTATTCCGTGGCGGCAACTTGTGCGTCCTTTGGGAAATCAAGAACCACAGGACCCGGTCTTCCTGTACGTGCTATATAGAAAGCACGGCTTATCGCCCATGCAATGTCTTCAGCCTTTCTTATCTGGTAGCTCCATTTGCTTATCGGCTGTGCCACACCCACGAGGTCCACTTCCTGGAAGGCATCGGTGCCAAGAGAACTGACACCAACCTGTCCGGCAATGACAACCAACGGTGTTGAGTCCATCATGGCATCGGCAACGCCCGTGAGGGTGTTGGTAGCTCCCGGACCGCTTGTCACGAGGCATACGCCAACCTTTCCGCTTACTCTCGAGTAGCCTTCTGCTGCATGTACTGCAGACTGTTCGTGGCGTACGAGTATATGGTCGAATTTCTTGTTTTCGCCTCTTGTATAGTCATACAGCTTGTCGAAGACAGGCATGATGGCTCCTCCCGGATAGCCGAATATAGTGTCTACTCCCTCTGCTTCCAAGGCGCGCATCAGTATTTCTGCTCCTGTTATAGTATCTTTTGTCATACTGTTCCTCCTTGGTTAGTCGATAATCCTTACGCCGCCTTTATCAGCAGAGCTGACGCTCTGAGCGTATGCCCTTAGTGCCTTGCTTACAGTGCGCTGGCGGGTGAGAGGGCGCTGTTCTCTCTTCTCAAGTTCTTCGTCGGACAGTCTGACGTTGATACTTCTGTTTGGTATGTCAATTTCAATAATGTCTCCATCAATGATTTTACCAATGTTTCCTCCTGCGGCAGCCTCTGGTGAAATGTGTCCGATGCTGAGTCCGGAGGTACCTCCACTGAATCTTCCGTCAGTGATGAGTGCACATTCCTTTCCCATGTGCATGCTCTTTATATAAGAGGTTGGGTAGAGCATCTCCTGCATGCCCGGTCCTCCCTTGGGTCCTTCGTGTGTAATCACTACGCAGTCGCCCTTGCTCACTTTCCCTCCGAGGATGCCCTCGCAGGCTTCTTCCTGTGAGTCAAACACTTTGGCAGGACCTTCGAAGTGCCACAACTGACTGTCTACGCCGGCAGTTTTCACTACGCAGCCGTCCTGGGCTATGTTTCCGAATAGTACAGCCAGTCCGCCGTCCTTTGTGTAGGCATGTTCCAAATCTCTGATACAACCGTCTGTACGGTCTGTATCAAGGTCCTCCCATTGTTCGTTCTGCGAACCCATCTGTGTGGAGAATCGTCTTCCTGGGGCACTTCTGTATATTCTGTCAGCCTCTTTGTCGATGAGGCTTCCGGTAATGTCGTATTTCTTCAGTTGCTCACCAATGGTCTTGCCGTCGGCGCGTCTTGCATCTTCATGGATAAGTCCGCCTTTGGCAAGTTCGTTCATTATTCCGAAGATACCTCCAGCACGGTTGCACTCCTGCACACTGTATTTCTGTGTGTTTGGCGAGAGCTTGCACAGACAAGGCACCTTGCGGCTGAGTGCGTCGATGTCTTTCATCGTGAAGTCAACACCGCCTTCCTGTGCCACGGCAAGTAGATGAAGCACGGTGTTGGTGCTTCCGCCCATGGCAATGTCGAGAGCCATGGCATTGAGGAAAGCATCCCTTGTGGCAAAGCTGCGCGGCAGCACACTGTCATCTCCGTCTTTGTAGTATCTGAATGCGTTCTCCACAATCTGGCGGGCAGCATCCTTAAACAGCTGTATGCGGTTCTTGTGGGTGGCAAGTATCGTGCCGTTTCCTGGCAGACTGAATCCTATCGCCTCGGTAAGGGAGTTCATAGAGTTTGCCGTGAACATACCTGAGCAGCTGCCGCAGCCAGGACATGCACAGCTTTCAATCTCCTTTAGCTCTTCATCGCTGACGCTCTTGTCTGCACCTTTCACCATGGCTGTGATGAGGTCTGCGTTTTCTCCTCTCCATCTGCCGGCTTCCATTGGTCCACCGCTGCAGAACACTGTCGGTATGTTGAGTCTCATGGCTGCCATAAGCATTCCCGGTGTTACTTTGTCGCAGTTCGAGATGCATATCATAGCGTCAGCCTTGTGTGCGTTGACCATATATTCTACGGAGTCCGCAATAATATCTCTTGATGGCAGAGAGTACAGCATGCCGTCGTGACCCATGGCGATGCCGTCGTCGATGGCGATAGTATTGAATTCAGCTGCATAGCAGCCCATCTTTTCTATTTCCTCTCTTACTATTTGTCCTATTTCATGAAGGTGAGTGTGTCCTGGCACAAACTGTGTGAACGAGTTAACCACGGCAATAATGGGCTTTCCGAATTGTTCATGTTTCATACCTGTTGCTACCCATAGCGCTCTGGCTCCAGCCATGCGTCGTCCTTCTGTACATACAGCACTTCTGAGTTTGTGTTTCATCTTCTTCTTCTTCTTTTAGTTGTCAATAATAATACTAATACCTTTTCTTTATGGAAATTGTTTCTTTTTTCCATTTTCTTCTATCAAATCTCCTTTTGGAAATTATTGTAAAAGTGTGGCAAAGGTACTTTTTTTCTTCAAAAAAGAAGCAGAATGAAAAGATTATTTTCCTATATAATACGTATTTATAGTAAAAATAGTTAAAAACATGATAAACTGAAATCAAAATGACACATTCGTCTAAAGAGTGTGCAATGACCTATAATTTAATATTAAGGAAATAGCTGCCATCGTTGTTTATTATTTCTTCATCGTTGAGCATCTTCATCAGGGTGTGGTTGAGTTCAACATAGTTTGGGTCTATGTTTCTCATTTCGTCTACCTTGTGTCCTTTTCCGTCTTTCAGACAGTCGATGATTTCGTTTCTTATGTTGCAGTATGTCGTTTCCTGTTCCTTATCGTTGCGGTTGTTTCTTATACATACGTCGCAATGCCCGCAGTCTTCGTTTTTTGTTTCCCCGAAATATCTAAGCAGGGTTTTGTTGCGGCAGAACTTGTCGTTGCCGATATAGTATTTCATGGCATTGATTCTCATTTCGAAAAGTTTCCGTCTTTGTTCGTAAACGTTTTTCGGTATGATGATTTCCTCGGATACTACTCTGTTCTGCAGATATTTGATATGGGGGATGTTTTTCTTCGGTATGAACCTTATGATGTTTCTTTTTGACAGTCCTTTAAGGATAAGGTATATCTGTGATTCTTCGATGCCTGTCTTCTGTGACAACAGTTTTTCGCTGATTCTTGTAAGGTCGGCAAAGAGTCCGCTGTAGCATCTTAGGATGGTAGTAACCAGGTCGTTTTCGTTTTCTGTCATGTCTTTCAAGCGGTAGAGGTCGTCTCTGTCCACGAGAAACTGCATTCTCGTGAAGCTTACTTCCTCTTCGCTGTATTCTATGTAGCCAGCCATCTGCAGGATGCTTAGTGCAGGCTTTACGTTCAGGGGGAAGTGCTTGAAGTACTTGCAGAATTTGTCCATGTCGAACTCAAACGTGTAGCCGTATCCGCTGCCTACTCCCACCTGGAGGAAGTATGCAACGTGTTCATATACCTTTTTAATATAGTCTTTCTCTGGGAAGTTGTTGGCTATACGTTTGTCAAGGGTTATGTTCTCATGAAGTCCTCTCAGCAGTACGGCATAGGATTTCTTGCCGTCTCGTCCTGCTCTTCCTGCCTCCTGGAAATATTCCTCGATGGAGTCGGGACAATCTACATGGATGACAACTCTCACGTCAGGTTTGTCGATACCCATTCCGAAAGCGTTTGTCGCCACCATCACTTTCACTTTATCTTCCTGCCACAAGGCCTGTCGGTCGCTTCTTGTCACCGGGTCGAGACCGGCATGATAGAACGTGGCAGTGGTGCCGATGCTTGCCAGAGCTTCGGCATATTCCTTTGTCTTTTCCCTGTTGTGGGTGTATATAATAGCGGTACCGTCGACAGCATTAAGTATTTTCATCGTTTCGGCAAGCTTGTCTTTTGTCTGTCTTACGATGTAGGCAAGGTTCTTTCTTTCGAAACTCATTCTGAACACGTTTTCTTTTCTGAAAGCGAGCTTCTCCTGAATGTCGTTTATGGTAGCTTGCGTTGCCGTGGCGGTAAGTGCGAGAACTGGGATGCCGGGCTTCATCTTTCTTATCTTTGCTATGGCGAGATAGGAAGGCCTGAAGTCATATCCCCATTGGCTTATGCAGTGGGCTTCGTCTACGGTGATGAAGCTTACGTGCATATGCTTCAGTTTTGTGAGAAACAGTTCGGAAGTGAGTCTTTCGGGTGATATATATAATAAGGTGACACCTCCCAGCACGGCATTGTCGAGGATGGTCAGGATTTCGTTCCTTTGCATCGTGCCGTAGATGGCGTATGCCCTGACATTTTTTTTGCGCAGATGGTCAACCTGGTCTTTCATCAGTGCTATGAGCGGTGTGATGACGATGCATACACCGTCCATGGCGAGGGCAGGCACCTGGAAGGTGACTGATTTTCCGCCGCCGGTAGGCATCAGTCCGAGAGTGTCTTTTCCCGAACAGATGCTTTCTATGATTTCCCATTGTATTCCTCTGAACTGGGTGTAGCCCCAGTATTCTTTCAGAATGCCAAGATATTTGCTTAGTTCCACGCCAGTCAATGAAGTATTTTTGTTTTTCCGATGGTCCAGCCTATGAATTGTTGCTTCCGCAGGGTCTGATGTCTTCTATCTGTAGCTGTATTTCGTTATGCTTGAACACATTGTCTTCTATGGTGTAGGCAATGTCGAAGCTTCTTTTCGACTTTATGTATCGTGCCGAGCCACTTTGTCCGAAGGCTATGCCGTTCATTACGTTGTTTGATTTGGAGTCCACGAGTTCGAGCTTGATGTGCTCCTGTTCTCGTCCCACCACCTTGCTCGTTCCGAAGTCATATACTTCGGTGGTGCAGAAGAGAGGCTTGGGGTTTCCAGGTCCGAAGGGACCGAACTTCTTCAGTTCTGCGTGCATCTTCTTCGTGATGTCCTTGAAGTCTATTACGGCATCGATGTTGAGTGCCGCCTCGGTATGTTCTGGCAGAATGTGCTCGTCTACATACTTCTGGAACCTTTCCCTGAATATTTTCACGTCGTCCCATCTCAGTGTCAGTCCTGCAGCATAGGTGTGTCCTCCGAAGTTCATCAGAATGTCTCTGCAGCTTTTTATTGCAGAGTAAATGTCGAACCCTGCCACGCTTCTTGCCGAGCCGGTGGCGATGTCGCCGTCTTTTGTAAGTACAACCGTCGGTCTTACATATATTTCGGTGAGTCTTGAAGCCACGATGCCGATGACGCCTTTCTTCCAGTTCTCGTCGTAGAGTACGATGCTTGAGTGTTTCTGTTGGCTTTCGAGTCTCGACACGATCTGGTTCGCCTCCTCTGTCATCTGCTTGTCGATGTCCTTTCTCTGCTCGTTGTATTCATTGATGTGTTTTGCCTTGCTGAGAGCAGTGGCAAAATCCTTTTCCACGAGCAGGTCAACGCTTTCCCTTCCGTTTTCCATTCTTCCGGAGGCGTTGATCCGTGGTCCTATCTTGAACACGATATCTGTCATTGAAAGCGTCCTTCCGCTAAGTCCGCAGATGTCGATAATGGCTTTCAGTCCGATGTTAGGGTTCTGGTTCAGCTGCTTCAGTCCGTGATAGGCTATGATTCTGTTTTCGTCCGTTACCGGCACAATGTCGGCAGCAATGCTTACGGCACAGAAGTCGAGCAGTGGAATAAGCATGGAGAACGGTATGCCGTTGCTTTTGGCAAAGGCCTGCATCAGCTTGAAACCCACACCGCATCCGCAGAGGTGCTTGAAGGGGTAGCTGTCGTCGCTTCTCTTGGGGTTGAGGATAGCCACGGCAGACGGCATTTCATCATCGGGCACGTGGTGGTCGCAGATGATGAAATCAATGCCGAGTTCTTTGGCATACTGTATTTCCTCGATAGCCTTTATTCCGCAGTCGAGAATGATGATAAGCTTTACTCCCGTTTCGTTGGCGTATTCGATGCCCTTACGGCTTACTCCATATCCCTCGTCGTAGCGGTCGGGAATGTAGTAGTCGATGTTGGAGTAGTATTGTTGTAAGAATTTGTAGACCAGTGCCACAGCGGTACATCCGTCTACGTCGTAGTCACCATACACCATGATACGTTCTTTTCGTCCCATGGCTTCGTTGAGTCGTTCCACTGCCTTGTCCATGTCTTTCATCAAGAATGGGTCGTGCAGTTCGGTAAGCTGCGGGTGGAAGAAGTGCCTTGCGTTCTCCTCTTTTATTCCGCGCTTTGCCATTATGAGTGCAAGTGGTGCACTGATGTTCATTTTCTCAATCAGTTTTTTTGCATCTTGCTCTTGTTGTGGTGTAGGTGGTTCGTATTTCCATTTAAAATGCATTTATATTGTTTTTTTATTTCCACGTGGTGAGCTCCCGACCCGTATGCGGCGTGTGTCTTGCGCCTTGTGCTTTCCCCCTTCTTTTGTATGCTTAGGTCAAAGAGCGTGTAAAGTTACGAATAAAAATCAGAATAAACATTACTGCACCTTGTTTTTTAGATAAATTTATTTGTGTGGCAATGTTTTCCTGTCTGCGGAAAAGTAAAGATTGTTCAGCTGTCTTGGACATTAAAAATAGAAATTCGGTAACTTTCCTATAGAAATTCGGTAACTTTCTCTTTGAGGCGTTTTAAAAAAAATATGATTTTATTTGTGGAGAATAGAAAAATGTGTATTTTTGCATTACACAAAAAGTACATAAAAATAAAACATAATCCATATAAAATCTTGTGACATGGAACCATTTTCTATTATGATGGGTTACGGACTCATCAATTCTTTATCCCAACTTATGATTAGACCCATTAGCGATCGACTCTCTGTTACCAAAAGGCAACATGAGATTACATCGCAGATGGAAAGTAAACACCGTCTCGACCTTGAAGCTCTACGACTAAACAAACAGATAGAACACGATAATCAGATTGACATTCAGACTTTTTGTCACAAATGCAGAATTGAAGAAGCCCAACAGCAGTTTGAACGCCAACTGAAAATGTGGCAGATAGGACAGTTCAATGATAAAATGTGGCCATTGTTGACACCATTTGATCATCCTTCGCTACCCCCGTCTTTTAAAGAAGGGGAACGTGTGCCGGTAAACATATTTTTGGCTCAAACTGATCCTAAGTCACCTTTTGCAATATTAGTGCAGCCAGATTTGAAAAATAGGTTAAGTGCTTTTCTTCAGACAGCATATGCCAGTGACCCGATGCTGCAGCATCCTACTGTATGTCGTATCGGTGACTGGAAAGATGGCTTCCAGGATGCGGCATTTATCAATGCCTTGTGGTTTGGACTGCAAGGACAGCCATCCATAGTCGTAAATCCTATACAATCCTCATTTGGCGAGACGTTAAATTTAAACATAAGTATGTGGGGATTGGGCGAAAATGGTGTAATGCCTTCCACACGTAATGTGATGAGTGGAAACTTTAATCGTATATTGGGCAGCTTGAAACGCGAGGAGACAAAATTATGGATTGAACATGGACTTCCGACTACAAGTCCAGAAATGGAACAGAACCGAAACTTGCTGGAACAGGAAAAGATTATGGTGCAGTCAGGACATGGCGAATACGTGAATGAGCTACTTCCACAATATCAGTTGCCAAGAGAAATACAGAACAAGGTCATTTCTCGTTTTTCAAGTCATTACAGCCAGACTATCTCGGGCATAACATCTATGTTTGCTGACATTTACTACCTTATTGAATATGGCTCAAAACCTTATACACCAACGGCGATAAGGCAATATGCACAGATGAACGGATCAGAGGGTACTATATCACCGATATTTGCTCAACATTACCATCATGCTCTAACTACAATGGTATGTACCGATTATTTGCAAGACCGTATCCCTTATGCATATCTTGGAGTGGCAGAGTCGCTTAACTATGACCCTGACAATGCGATGCAAGTGTTTGAAGAGGGTGTGGGAGTATGGGCAAATCGTAAACTTGATGTTGATAAAGATATCGCTATTCCCGTTTCGGCAAGTGACTGCGTGAAACAGTTCCATGACAATGCCACACAACAAGACATCGACTATCTGCAACAGGCATCGCTCACCCTTATGCGACTTAATCACAAAGATGTGGCTGACGAAGTGGATAGGATAATTAAGAAGCTGGAAAAAACGGTGATGACAAAAAGTGTTTTGACAGATATAGAGCATAGCCGACAAGGAAATGATATATGCAGCAAGGAAAATTCTATCACTTCAAGTTCCTCAAAAGAAAAAAATATATATCTTGATAAAGATAAACAGCTTGATAGAAAAGATGAAGAGACAGACAGAATATTGGAAAAATTTCATAATCCTATGCCTCCATCAATATGTATAAACGCATTGTGGATAGTTCATGCCCCAATTGGAGGATTAGGATATCATGACGATGATTTTTATAATTTCTTAGATGAACATAGACGTTATTATTCTGAAATAACATATGCACGAGAAGCGGTCATTGTACGTAGACCCAACTATTTTGCTACTTTTTTTATAGATGATGATTGTAAGGTTATTCCAGGTAGAAAGTATTTGAATGAGCAATGTCTTCCTGTTGTTGGAAATATACTCTTAACGAAGAAATATGTTGATTCTACATATAATGGCTTTGGCATAATTCAGGCGTTGGACATTTCAGAAGGAAAGTGGGGCGGATTTGTTGATATTGATCTTTCAACACTTAAAAAAAGGAAATACTATCATGAATTGGAATATGTTGTTCTACCACAAATTGATGATTTGGTGGAAAATATTTTACAAGATTATAAATGTGACGGTATTCAAGATTATAAATATGATATATTTCAAGATAATAAAGGACGCTATTATAAATTAGGATATCAATCACGGCGAAAATTATTGAATGAGCAATTAATTATGAAACAGCCTTCTGTTTCATGGAAAATGTTCATACCCAAGAACTTCAATAAAATGAGCTATAATGAGAAAAATTGTCTTTTTTATGACTGTTTACACAAGGGTCTTTATGAAATGAAGAATTCGTTTATCTCTCATGGAGCACGATACAAGGTTAGTATAGAGCGCAATGACTATAAAGCCGATTTCTATACTAAAGCGGATGGCTCTTTTTTTGATGATTCTGACTGTCCTGACTCTCGTAGATGCCTTTTCTTCCCCTCATTAAAACGTTATAGAACAATGTGGTATAACGGTGATGGTTCTGGCTTTTATGGATGTAGAGTGTTTGACATTACAAAGAATGTATGTAGTAAAGAATATGAGCTTTCAATGGAAGACTTTTTGAAACTCCCCAATATAAAAGACACAAAGCTTAATATTCTTAGATTGGATGCATTGTGTATAAAACTTTTAAGCCAAGTAAATAACGGTTTTACTTGTAATGGCGAATTGATGAAACTATAATCCCTACAACTATGATAGATTTTTCAGACTTACTGTCGCAAGGCGACGCAAACGACATGATGCAGGAGCATACAATACATACTCCTGGCGGAGAAGACATCTCTTTCAGCGAACTTTGTAAAAGAGCTGGTATAGAATCGCCACCGCTTTTTGACGATATTCCATCGGTTATTCCTGCTGACGATGCTGTAATGCAACAAAATACACCGCATGATGTCTCAAATGGGAATGGAGTCACCGTTACTGATGTCTTTGGAGGGCAACATCACTATGCATCACAGGAAATGGCCAATGATTGTACGGATTTCTTCAGTGGACTGCCATGTTCGGGAACAACTCCTATACATATGGGTAATTTGTCTTCACCGGATTTGCCTACAGATGTACACACGCCTGTAGACACTTCTTTTTATGATGATCAGATTACTGCCTCTGCTAAACGGTTGGAACAGGCAACACGCGATATGAATGATGCTCATTCCGCTGCGGAAACAAGTGAAGCACGTCGTGCTATGGAACAAGCGCAAAAGGACATTGACTATTGGAATAATTACAAAGCGACAGTAGCTGTAAACCAAGGTATTAATAACATACAACATGATATGCTGGCAAATGAACTGAATAAGTCGCTCAATGATTTCAATGACGTAATTGGAAAACTGTGATTTGGATGATGAAAGCAATAGTTATTTTAGTGTGCAGTCTGTTTGCTTTGGCCGGTTTTTCACAATCTCTTGCAATATCCTTAAATGATTTGCGGGAGGGCGACTTGCTGTTTTGCGTAAAGGATAAGGGCAATCAGATAACAGATGTGACGCAAGGTGTCGGTGGTATGAAGATAGACCATGTGGCTATTCTTCATAGGACGGAAGGTGGTACCTATGCACTTGAGGCTATTCATAAGGGTGTGAGCCTGACGCCGATAGACAGTTTCATGGCAAGGCGCGACATGGTGTTGGCTGCAAGATTGAAGGATACGGTCGGGGTGGCTCGCTCTGTCGTGAGGGCGTTAAGGTTCCTCGGAAAACCTTATGACTTTAATTTCATGCCCTCCGACAGTGCTTTCTATTGTAGCGAACTGGTGCAGAAATGCTATCGGTACAAGAGTGGCGAAGTGGTGTTCAAACCCATACCTATGTCGTTCCACGACAATACGGGCAGGATCACGCAGTTTTGGAAAGACTATTATGGCAGACAGGGATTGACCGTTCCGGAAGGGGAGCCGGGAAGCAATCCGGGCGACTTGTCGAGAAGCGCAGCGTTGTGTATTCTCGGTTTCGTGGATAAAGACTGATGTCAAACCTCTCATGCTGTATTATCTGAGGAGTAATTGGGGTTTTTCGTTCAGCTTCTGATAAAAAACAGAAAAAAATGATATTTCCATGTCCAATATCCAACTTTGATTCGTATATAGTGTATAAAGGCAATGAAAGTCCGACGGTTCTATCATGTGTTTTTATACGAAGACATGTTGTATAATAGCCATTGGCGTAGGACTGATAATTTAAAATGATACAATTATGGATATTAGAAGAATCATGTTGATGGCAGCCATGATGCCGTGCATCGGTTTTGCCAGCGAAGTCAAAGGTAGCATGGGAGGTATGACGGAAAGTCAGGATACGGTGTTTACGGTAAACAATCGGAATATTGTTGTTTCGCAGGATGACTGTCAGACCAGTGTAAAGGTTTATAAGAATGATGGTAAGGAAATGACGCTGACTTCCGAAACGAAATTTGTTGATGGACAGGAAGTGGAGAGAGTCTTCGTCACTTCTCCTTTTATTCCGCAAAACTACAGTAAGCGCAAGCTCTCATTGCAGAGTCATTTCCCTTCTTTGTATATCGGCAGCAGTATGTTGCCTGGTGGGGTAGGCGGCTTGGGAGGCAACAGCGAGATGCACAGCCGTGATTCCAGATCATGGGAATGGGGCATATCTCTTACCAGTCTTTGCTTGCGTCTTGTAAACGATTTTGCACTTACGGCATCATTGACAGTAGGACAGGTACATAACCATTTCCAGGACAATTATACGCTGAGTACAACAGACGGGAAGTCTTCGATGACTCAGAAAGAAGGCGTTACGCTGAAGAAAAGCTATATAAGCTACAATGTGCTTCGTTTGCCGATTATGGCTGAATGGCAGAAGCGTATAGGAAAGAATGACCTGTATGTTGCCTTAGGTCCGTCGGTGGAGTATCGTTGGAATGACCACTCCCGTTATTTTGTAGGCAAGAGTAAAAATACGGAAACCGGAGACATAAACCTTAACCCTATAGGCTTGAATATTGATTTCTTTGTTGGTTATGGTTGTGTGTTGGTTTATGCACGCTCTGGTGTCACTCCGCTTCTCAAGAAGAGCAAGGCACCTGAATGCTATCCTATGTCAGTAGGACTTGGATTCAGAATTTAGGAGATACGAGAAGACGAGTTAACGAGTAGACATCGATTATCAGGGAAGAACTAATCTCCTTGTTAACTCGTCTACTTGTCAACTCGTCTACTTGTTTCTTGTCAACTGTTTTGCAAGTTGGAAACTTGCAAAACTACAGATTAATATCTACCGATGCTCCTGCCATAATCCATGTGCCGGGTTGTGGCAGACTACCGAAGTCGTAGTACTTGGTGTTGAACACGTTGTTTGCTTCAACAAACAGCTTGTATTTATCGGCGTTCCATGACAGACGGGCATCCATCAGTCCGTATGGCTTGAACTTGGAAACGACGGCATTGCCGCTGTTGTCTTTTCTTGTGAACGAGCCGGTACGCTTCTGCCAACGGTATTTCATCGTCAGGTCAAGCTTGCTCCAGATGTTCAGGTCGAGGTTGGCTACGAACTTATGGCGCAAGTATTCAAGTGTGGAACGGCTCTGTATGTTTGCCGGTTCGTCTTTGTCCTGTGTCATGTATGTGTATGAAAGGTCGAGTGATTTCAGCAGGTGCTGCTGAGGAATCAGCTGGTTCAGTTTCATTGCCAGCGACGCTTCAACGCCAAGAGTGTTAATCTTGGTGAAGTTCACCGATTTCCATACTGCGTCATTGCCCTCATTAGTGTCGAGAATCCAGTCTATCATGTTCTTACAGTGGTTGTAGAACACGCTGGCACTTGCCGTAATGCCGTTGCCAAGATATTTTACTCCTCCTTCAAGAGCCTGCAGCTCCTCCGGTTTCAGATTCTTGTCAGCCTTGTGACCGCCTACAGAATAGTAAAGCTCCGTTACGGAAGGCATTCTCAGAGAGGTGTTGTATGAGGCATAGAACTTAACGTTGTTACCAATGCGGTAGCTTGCGTCGATGCCAGGATAAACCCTCATGTTCATTTGGTTCCATGAATTCTTTACCGCAACGATTCCGGCAGACAGCGTGAAGCGCTCCAGCAGAATGTTGTGCTCCAGGGTGAAGCTGATGTTTGTGCGGTTAAGTCCGTTGGTGTAGTCACGGTCGGTATTGTGTATGTGTTTATGCTGTTCGAGCGGCTCGCCGAGTGTTGTGCTTACGAGGTCTTCGTTTCTCAGTTCGGCGCATACGGCAGTTCTACCGAGCGTCCAGTCGAAATACGAGTTAAGGTTTACGCCATACACGTCGGTGCGGTGGTAGTTGTAAGCCACTCCATAGGTGCCTCCCTCTGGAATGATGTTGTCCAGACCGCGGAAATATTCGAAGCGGTCCATGTTTCTGTTCCAGTATACCGATGGGCTCAGGTGCAGTTTACCGCATCTGGTGTCAGCCTGTAGAGCCGTGTAGCTCTTGAAAGTATGTTCAAATTGGTCGTCGCTGCCGGTTCCATAGAAAGTGTTGGAACCGAAGTCACGCATGCTCAATCCTGCATGCCAGCTGACTCTTGTGTCTTTGTCAGAGTATGTTCCTTGGTAAAAGGCCTTGGCTCCCTCGAAGTCTGTGTTCAGTCTGCCCGCCTTGTTGCGGTTGTATCCATCGGAACGTGTATAGTTTCCGGAAATGGTGTTGGTCCATTTTCCCGAAGTCAGTCCAATGCTTGTTCCACCGTTGAAGTATCCGTAGCTTCCTGCCTCTGCATGAGCTGAAATCTTGTTCTGTTTCGGATGTTTCGTAACGATGTTTATTGCTCCAAGCAATGATGAAGTTCCGAACACTCTTCCAGCCGGTCCTTCAAGCACTTCGATGCGTTCGATGTCGCTCACGTCAACGGGGAAGTCGAATGCGTTGTGTCCTGTCTGCGGGTCGCAGATGTTGATGCCGTTGAGCAGTATGGTTATCTGCTCCTGGTTTCCGCCGCGGATGCTGATGTCGGTTTGTGCACCGATTGGTCCGCGCTGCCTTACGTCTACGCTTGCCGCATATTTAAGCAGGTCGTTAATACTTTGCACCGGGGCAGCCTGAATGTCTTTCTGCTCCAGTACAGTAATCATTCTTGCCGCCTGCCCATGGGTAAGCGGAGCACGAGAGCCAGTTACTCTCACTTCATCGAGCGCAATCTCGCTATGTGTAGCCAGGCTGTCAGTTTCAGCCATGATAGACTGTGTGCTGATGCCGTCTGCCTTGGCATAGGTGAGGGTGGCAACGCTGAGTGTGCCTACAATCACTTCCTTGCCCAGACAAGCGAAGAGAGCATAGCCCTTGCGAGTGAAGTGTTTGAACTTCATTGGCGAGCTCGATGTCTTCTTGTTGTTGTACATAGATGTTTTTTGAAAATTAATTAAATGTTTGCCTAAAGGCGCGGCAAAGGTAGAAAATAATTATTAAATAGCGGAGACAAGTCTGTAATATATTTAAAGAAATGGTCTTTTTGTGTTGTTGGCAGGTAGGTTTATGTGGAGTATGTATAAAAAAACTCCCGGACTTAGCTGTAAAGCTGTTAGTCCGGGAGCTACAAACTTTTTATAACTTTATGAATGAATCATTAGATTCCGAGTTTCTTGCGAATGTCTTTAGGGATGGCGTTCTTGTTAACCATGAAGTCCATAACCTTGTAAGCTGCAAATGTCTTGGTCATGTACCATATACCCTTGTGGTCACCAGTCTCACCCCATGAGTTCTTTATCATATAGTACTCCTTGCCGTTCTGGTCTTTTGCGATACCGAAGAGGTGCATTCCGTGGTCGTCGGTTGTCTCCCAGTTGTCGTAAGCCTCCTGGCGCATCTCCTGTGTCAGCTTAACCTCAGGTGTGTTAACACCGAGAGAGTCGAGGATGTTTGTCTTCTGTGTCGGAGACAGTCTGAGCCATTTAGCTGCATCGCTTCCTGAGAGGCTCTGTACAGCCTTTGCGTCAACAGCCACAGCAAGTCCCTTGCGTGTGAATCCCTGCTCTGAAACATCGCCGCCCCACATTACAGAGTAACCGTTGTTGATGGCGTTGTCGATGATTCTTGTGATGTCTTCGATAGGCACGTTGTAGCTCATTCCCTGACGCCAGTTGTCCTGTACCTCTACTGGGAAAGCTGTCCAGAATGGGTGGTGTGTGTAGCTTGTGATGCTTACATAGTCGTTCCAGTCCAGACCGAAGCTGTCTGCATAGCTTCTTGGAGTGTATGTCTTTCCGTCAACGGTGAACTTCTCTGGGCAAACGCCGAGATATGAGTCGAGTATTCCTTGCAGACCCTTTTTCCATGCTGGAGAGAGTTTCTTCAGGTCGCTCTTTGCAATACCCTCAACGTATGGAGTCATTACTGCGAAGAATTCGTTGAAGTTGTTCAGCGAGTCGCCGTAGAGAGAGCCTGCTGCAGGCATTGCGTTTTCTGGGCAGATACCATAGTGCTTGAGGCAGTATAGTGGATCTTCTGCAGAACCACCCTGTGAGAAAGAAGTGTCACCATGCATGCGCACAGCCATTGTGGCACGGTCCATGTAGGTCTTGTTTGCTACGAAAGCTTCACAAAGGTCTACTGTCTTTCCTGTCTTCTTCAGGATTTCGCTCTCGAAGAACGATAGTGTAGAGTAAGCCCAGCAGGTACCGCTGCGGTTCTGGTCCTTGATGCTTGTAATCTTGCATTCCTTGACTGTGGTGAACTCGTGCTTGTTCTTGTTCTCCGGATTTTTCTTTTCCTCAGCATTGGCTCCCATAGCGAGGCAAGCCAAGAGGGCTAACGATAGAATTTTTTTCATTTCGGTTTCTTTTAGTGCGTATTGTTAATTTATTTAAAGGTTTTTCTTGTTTCTGTTTTAATTCTTGCTCATGAACTCCTCCACGTCTTTTGGATGATATGGAATGCGCTCCTTGCCAAGGAATCGGCAGCCGTCCTTTGTTATGAGCAGGTCGTCTTCGATGCGGATGCCTCCGAAGTCCTTGTATGTCTCAAGCTTCTCGTAGTTGATAAAGTCGGTGTGTAGACCTTTGGCGCGCCATTCGTCTATGAGTGCTGGGATGAAGTATATTCCCGGTTCGTCGGTTATCACGAAGCCTTCTTCGAGCTTTCGTCCCATGCGTAGGCAGTTGGTACCGAACTGTTCAAGGTTAGGGCGAGTCTCTTCGTCAAATCCTACATGAATCTGTCCCAGTCCTTCCATGTCGTGCACGTCCATTCCCATCATGTGTCCGAGTCCGTGTGGCAGGAACATAGCGTGTGCTCCGGCACGTACAGCTGCTTCGGTATCGCCCTTCATCAGTCCGAGTTCCTTCAGTCGATCGGTCATTAGTCGGCACACGCCGAGATGCACGTCGAAGTATTTTACTCCCGGCTTTGCCAGACTGAGTGCGAGGTCGTGGCAGTCAACTACTATAGAGTATATCTCAAGCTGTCGCTGTGTGAATTTTCCATTTACAGGGAATGTACGTGTGTTGTCGGAGCAGTAGTGTTCCATCGTTTCGGCTCCGCAGTCGCAGAGTGCGAGTCTTCCGCTTTCGAGAACAGCCATCGACGGGTTGCCGTGCATTATCTCTCCGTGTTGCGTGAAGATAGTAGGGAAGCTTGTCATAGAGCCGTATGAGTTGGCTATTCCGTCCACCTGTCCGCCTACGAATTTCTCTGTCACTCCCGGCTTTGTCAGTCGCATGGCAGTAGTGTGCATCTTGTATCCTACGGCGCATGCGCGTTCAATCTCTTCAATTTCGAGCTGGCTCTTTGTGGAGCGCTGCTTAACAACGGCATTGATGAGTTCAAGCGATGCCTGCTCGCGCTGCTGGTTTGGATGTATGCCGAGCAAGTCGAATATCTGTATCATAGTGTCGTGGCGGTATGGTGGCAGGAAGTGTACCTGTCGCTTGTCTCTTAGCGCATTGTTGCAAATCACCTGCAGCTGCTTCATCGGTGCGCTGTTTTTCACTCCGCATGATTCAGCCATGTTGCTGACGCTGTTTACGCTTCCGTACCATACGATGTCGTCGATGTCGATGTCATCGCCCACAAGGGTTTCCGTGTCGTTGTCGATGTCTATCACTCCCACAAGTCCGTCTCTCTGAAGTCCGAAGTAGTAGAGGAATGATGAGTCCTGACGGAATGGGTAGTAACCGTTTGCCGGGAAGTTTGCCGGCGACTCGTTGTTTCCGAAAAGAATTATTACTCCGCTCTTTACAAGCTTCTTGAGCTCCGTGCGGCGGTTAACGTAGGTTTCTTTACTGAACATGTCTTTTGCCTTTCTTAGTTTATTCCAACTGTTGTACTTAGCCTTTTTTCACTTAAGGTTATGCGATAAATTGAAAATATTGCACACACCGTATTACAATGATATGAATATTATCTTTGCAAAGATATGAATTATTAAATATAAATCATTAACTTTGCAAAGATTTTTAAAGATTTCAATCATATTTTTTGAAAAAGTACTGCTTTTCTAAAGCTTTGTATGTGTCTGGAATGATTTGGTGGGCTTTACATTGTGTAAGTAAAGTAGATAGAAGAGAATATTATGCAGGTAAATTGGAATACAGGATTGGTGCTCGAAGGCGGAGGCATGAGGGGTACTTTTACAAGTGGGGTGCTTGACGGATTGATGAAGAACAATGTCTATTTCCATTATGTCGTAGCGGTGTCGGCTGGCGCATGCAATGGACTCTCTTATATGAGTCACCAGATCAGGAGGGCACGCATCTCTAACATCGACTATCTTGCCAAATACAAATACATTGGACTGCGCCATTTCGTAACTCAGGGTTGCATCCTTGACCGCAAGCTGCTCTACAAAGATTTTCCCGACAAACTGCTGCCGTACGATTATGATACCTTTTTCAACAATCCGGATGAGTTTGAGATGGTCACAACCAACTGTCTAACAGGCCGGGCCTGTTATCTTTCCGAGAAGTCTGATCGCCAGAGGCTTATTGACATCTGTCTTGCATCCAGCAGTCTGCCTTATGTGTGCAAGATTGTTACGGTGGACGGCATACCGATGCTGGATGGCGGCATAGTGGACAGCATACCCGTTTTGCACTCCATTGAGCGCGGGCATAAGACGAATGTGCTTGTACTGACACGTAATAAAGGGTATCGTTCAACGGAGAAGGACCATAAGATTCCGCATTTCATCTACAAGAACTATCCCCGTCTGCGTGTTGCCCTGAGCCACCGTTGCGAGGCTTACAACCGTCAGCTCGACATGATTGACGAGATGGAGGAGCGTGGCGAGATAGTTTGCATCCGTCCTGAAAGGCCCATGGAAGTGGGACGTATGGAGAGAGACGTGGAGAAATTGGAACGCCTCTATGAAGAAGGATTCCACCTTGGAGAGAAATTCTGCAAGGAATATATATTATAAGGTATAGCCGTCGTTTTGATTTTTGCGTTTCTAATACCTGATATTATATATGAAGACACCTCTTTTTTATGTATAGAGACTGAGGTTCTAAATGGTAATATCATTCAATGAAATTCAACAAATATTTAGTAAATGTTGGGGACCCAATCTGATAGATTGTTGATAGGGCGACAGTTTTCAGCTCTTCAGAGTATCTTACGTAGAGAAACAGAATGAGAACCGATTTGCCTTAAGAAAGCTCTATGCTTGGCTTCGTTAACGGAATTTTGCATATTATGAATGGTCGTTTCTTTGGAAGCGGATATTTTTATGAGTAACTTTGCAATCAGATAAAATATAAAGAATATGGACGAAAAGCAGAGAATCATGCAGCTGCGTAGAGAGCTGCACGAACATAACTATAAGTATTATGTGTTGAACCAGCCGGAGATTTCCGACCAGGACTTTGACTTCATGATGCACGAGTTACAAGATCTTGAGGCCAAACATCCGGAACTTGCAGACCCTAACTCGCCTACGCAGCGAGTGGGCAGCGACCTGAACCATGAGTTTCAGCAGGTGACACATAAATACCCGATGCTCTCGCTCGCAAACACGTACAACGAACAGGACGTGGCGGAGTGGTACGATAGCGTGAAGCGCGGACTCAATGGAGAAGACTTTGAGGTGTGCTGCGAGATGAAATACGACGGACTATCCATTAGTCTTACCTACGTTGACGGCAAACTGGTGCGTGGAGTGACAAGAGGAGACGGTGTGCACGGTGATGATGTTACGGCAAACGTGAAGACCATACGTGCCATTCCTCTCGTGTTGACAGGAACCGGTTATCCGCAGGAATTTGAAATAAGAGGTGAGATTCTGATGCCGTGGAAAGTTTTTGAACGGCTTAACGCAGAGCGTGAGGCTGCAGAAGAACCTCTCTTCGCAAACCCGAGAAACGCTGCAAGCGGTACACTGAAGAGTCAGAACTCGGCTCTCGTGGCAAGTCGGCAGCTTGATTCATATCTCTATTATCTGTTGGGCGAAGAGTTGCCATGCGACGGTCACTATGAGAATCTCGAAGCAGCCCGTAAGTGGGGATTCAAGATAAGTGAGGGAATGAAGAAGGTGAGGACGTTACAGGAGATTTATGACTATATAAACTATTGGGACAAGGAACGCAAGAACCTGCCCGTTGCCACCGATGGCATTGTGCTGAAAGTGAACTCCCTGCGCCAACAGCGCAACCTTGGCTACACGGCAAAGAGTCCACGTTGGGCAATTGCCTACAAATATAAGGCGGAGAGGGCCTGTACGAGGCTCAATGAGGTGAGCTTCCAGGTTGGCAGGACGGGAGCCGTCACGCCTGTTGCCAATATGGACCCCGTGCAACTGGCAGGAACAACCGTGAAACGTGCAACGCTTAACAACGAAGATTTTATACGTAGCCTTGACCTCCATATCGGTGACTATGTGTATGTAGAGAAGGGTGGGGAAATCATTCCGAAGATTGTAGGTGTAGACCTTGACCAGAGACCTATTATCGCACAGCCCGTAAGATTCATAACCCACTGTCCAGAGTGCGGTACCAAACTCGTTCGTTATGAGGGAGAGGCAGCATGGTACTGTCCGAACGATGCAGGCTGTCCGCCACAGATAAAGGGTAGGATAGAGCATTTCATCTCGCGCCGTGCTATGAATATCGACAGTATAGGTCCGGAGACGGTTGATGATTTCTACCGTCAGGGACTCGTACACAACGTTGCCGACCTATATACTATTGATGTGCAGCAGATAAACGGTGATGGTAGCCGCCAGAAATCGGCTATGAAAATCATCAGCGGCATTGAGGAATCGAAGAATGTGCCTTTCGAACGTGTTGTCTTTGCCCTTGGCATCCGTTTTGTTGGTGAGACATCGGGAAAGCTTCTTGCACGCCATTTCAAGAATATCGATGCCCTGATGAACGCCACGCTTGAGGAACTCCTTGAGATTGACGGCATCGGCGAGGTTATGGCAAAGAGCATCATTACATATTTCCACAACGAGGAAAACATGCAGATTGTGGAGCGTCTGCGCAGCTACGGACTGCAGATGGCGTTAAGCCGGGAGCAGATGGAAAACGCCTCAGACTTGTTGCAGGGAAAGAGCATCGTGATAAGTGGAGTGTTCCAGCATCACAGTCGTGATGAGTATAAGATGATGATAGAGCAGAATGGCGGTAAAAATGTAGGCAGCATCAGCGGCAAGACTTCCTTTATCCTTGCAGGTGATAATATGGGACCGTCAAAGTTGCAGAAAGCCGAAAAGCTTGGTATAAGGATTGTCAGTGAGGATGAGTTCCTGGAGATGATAAGGGCTTAGACGTCAACTTCAACCGTCAGTCCGTCATAGGCGAGTTGTGTTCCTGCAGGAAGAATCTTGTTCACCTCTTCATGTAGTCCGATGTCGTGACACATGTGTGTGAAGAAGACACGTTTGGCACTCGTCCGTCGGGCAAAAGCCAAGGCTTCGTCAACGAGCATGTGGGAGTGGTGTGCATTGGTAAAGCGCAGAGCATTTACCACAAGACAGTCGATGTCTTGCAGAAAGTCGAGTTCTTCTTCGGGGATAGTCTTCATGTCGGTAATATAGGCAAGCTTCCCAATCTTGAAGCCAAGAATGGGGAGCTTGTCGTGCATAATCCGTAAAGGAACAATCTTCAGTTCGTTTATCTGTAGTTCCTCATGCGGATGAATGGTGTGTAGACTGATTTTGGGCACGCCAGGGTATAGATGCTCCTTAAAGCAATATGGCAATGACTGGTGAAGGCTCTTTTCGGAGACAGGGTCGCTATAGACATTTATGTCGCCAAAGGTGCAGAAGGGGCGCACATCGTCCATTCCCCCCACATGGTCGTAGTGGGAATGGGTGATGAGCAGAGCGTCAATCTTACGGAATTCCTGGCGGAGCATCTGCTCACGGAAATCAGGACCGCAGTCAATGACGATGCGTGTCTGTTCCGTCTCCACCATTGCCGAGCAGCGCAGACGTCGGTCATGAGGGTCGTGGCTCGTGCAGACCTTGCAACGGCAGCCAATAGTAGGCACACCAACAGATGTTCCGGTTCCAAGAAAAGTCAGTCTCATTTCTATTCCAAGTTCAGGGTTACATTATATAATGTTCACCTCCGGGTGTATGTCGATGCCGAATTTGTCCTGTACGTCCTTGCGTATATGGTCGCAGAGGCAAACGATGTCGTTGCCAGTGGCACCGCCCTTGTTAACTAATACGAGAGCCTGCTTGGAGTGTACACCAGCCCTACCGAGAGATTTTCCCTTCCAACCACACTGGTCAATCATCCAGCCGGCAGGAATCTTCTCGTGGTCTTCGTCAACTTCATAGTGTGGCATTTCCGGGTATTCAGCAAGCAGTTCATTGAATTTCTCCATGCTTACTACAGGGTTCATGAAGAAGCTTCCGGCGTTGCCCTCTATCTTTGGGTCGGGGAGTTTGTCTTCACGTATTCTTATGATGGCATTGCGTAGCTGCATGGCAGTAGGGTGTTCAATGCCCTCTTTGTCAAGTTCCTTGCGTATGTTACCGTATTCAAGGTGCGAGTTGAAGATTGTCGACAGACGGTAAGTTACATGTGTTATAATATATTTGTCCTTCCAGTCTTTCTTGAAGCGACTTTTGCGGTAGGAGTATTCACACTCTTCGTTGGTAAAGAAGCATGATTTGCCTGTAGCAATTTCTATAGCCTCCACCTTATAAATAATGTCTTTTACCTCCGAGCCATAGGCACCGATGTTCTGCACGGCGGTAGCACCTACTTCGCCTGGTATGAGCGATAGGTTCTCCATGCCATACCATCCGTTCTGTACGCAGTATGCCACGATGTCGTCCCATACTTCTCCGCTTGCCACTCTTACGAGCACACCACCGTCAATAAACGTGGTGCTGATGCCTTTAATGGCAGAGTGGAGCACTGTTCCCTGAAAATCTTTTGTCAGCAACAGATTACTTCCGCCACCGATGATAAGCAACGGCATGTCCGTCTGTTTCAAGCTTTTCACTGTTTCCTTGGCTTCTGCCACGGTGGAAAACTCGATAAAGCGGCTACACCTGGCACTGATGCCGAAGGTGTTGTGCTGTGTCAAACTGTAGTTTCTGAAATCTTTCACTTTTCTTTTTGCTTTTGTTTTTTATTTATTGTTATCCTGTTAATCCATAAGAGAGAATAGAAGAGTCAAGAATGTAGAAGTTGTCAGCAGCTATAATCCTGTGTCGTAATTGAGAGCAGAATCCTTTATCACTTTTGCATTCTGCATTCTTGACTCTATATATTATTCTGACAGTCTTGTCAGTTTCCATGCTTTGCCTTTTCTTACAAAGGTAAGTTGCATTTCCATTCCGTTGGCAATACCTCGCATCACGAGAATCTTCTTGTTGCTCTGTGTGTAGCTTTGTCCGTATATTATATTATATATGAAGTTTGCCGGTAGTTCCGGAGCGAAGGCAGGCCATGTTTCAGGTTCAATGTCGCCCGACATGGTGCTGAAGTCGTCGTCGGGATCAGGTCCGGAGAAATGGATAGGCACGTTCAGGTGTTGCATCTGGAAGGTGGAGTCGGTGGCAAACTTCTGGTAGAAGTTAAGGAATGAAGCGTTGTTGTTCTGGTACATTGCTCCCGTGTTCACCTCTACGAGCATCCATTGTCCGTTGATGCGGTTGAAGATATATTGTTTTACCTTCTTTCTTTTCAGATATATTTTCTCCACCACGACATGGTTGATAGACGTGTCCTTTACGATTTTCATCTGTCGGTGGTTGTCGAAGATAAGTGTGTAGTAGCCTTGATTCATGAAGAAATGCTCCATCTTCCACTGTCCCTTCTCAAGAGTTTTCTCCGTTTTGCCGTTTATGACCTTCAGTGGGAATAGTATTCTTTTCATCTGAAGTTTTTTGTTTGCGGCAAAATTAAAGATGAAATCATCAAACAGCTCATCTGCTGCCTTTGGCATTGGCTGCTCGGTGATAAGCTGTTCTAAAGTGTCGGCTGCCGTTGTGTCGGTAGAGTCTGCGTCGATGGAATCAGTTCCAGACGTTTTCTTTTCTGTGCATCCTGTTGTTGTCCACATAGTCATTATCATACATGTGAAGACAACAAAAAATAATCCTTTTTTCATTTTCTCATACTAAGAAATATTTCTTTCGTATTTCTTTTTCTCTCAAATTTTGCGCAAATGTACGTATTTATTTCTATTCGGTGCAAATATTTATGTGAAAAAATGGTATTATGAGGTAAAAGAATTTCTATGTGTCAATAATTGAAGCCTGTCTTTGGGTGAAAAAAATAAAAAAAGTGCAACTTTTCCATATTCTGAATCGTCTACATTATATGTAGAACAAGCATTATATGCTGAAATATAGGACAAATAAATAATGTATGACATAACAAAATAAAGCTTATGAACAGAATGATGATTATGGCGCTTTGCCTTGTTTTGACGTCAGTAAGTTGTACCACGGCAGTGGGCGAAAACAAGACGGGTGAATTCGTTACAAGTGTAAAAGGTGGAAATAAGATAAAAAAGAATGTTGCTGTGGCAGAATTCACTAAGATTGAGCTAAGAGGCGGTGTAGACGTGGTATTCAGACAGACAAACGGCGGAAAACCTGTTGTTACGGTTGTTGGTCGCAAGCAGGATGTGGGGCATGTGAGGATTTCGTCAGACGGCAGAACCCTTGTCGTCACAGATAAGCTGCAGCAGGGATGGCAGTTCTTTAACGATGATGACGACCTGAAGGTGTACGTCAGAGCTCCCGACCTTACGGGCGTTTCAGTAATAGGCAGCGGTGATTTCGACGTTGCCGGCAAATTGGATACCGACAATCTCATGGTTGCCGTGAAGGGCAGCGGCGATGTAGATATGAAAAACGTAATCTGCGACAATGCCATTGTAAAGGTTAACGGCAGTGGGGATGTAGATATAGACAATCTCGTGGCCCAGTGCAAGGCAGACGTCAGCGTGCAAGGCAGCGGTGATGTGGAAATCGGCTTTACGCGTACAGGGCTTGTCCGCTGTTCTGTATACGGCAGTGGCGACGTGAAGCTCAAGGGGCATGTGAAAGATTTCAGACATGAGATAAAGGGCAGCGGCGAGATAGATGCCAGTAATTTAAAAAGGTGGTGATGTTAAATAAATCGAGTATTATGCACGATTCTCGAAAAAATGCTGTAATTTTGCTCCCGATTTGGCTATATGGTGTTGATGGCAAGTGGTTTGACTTGACCTTGGCGGCATGTGTATGAGCCAAAATATAAACAGAATCAAGAACAAAGAAAAATCGTAGTTTTTTTAACATGATACTTGACAAGATTGCAAGCCTCCTTGAGGAGGTAAAAGAGATGAAAGCAGCCAATGCCGAGGAAATAGAGGCCCTGCGCCTAAAGTACTTGAGCAAGAAAGGTGAAATCAATGCCGTAATGGCTGACTTTAGAACAGTGCCTGCCGAGCAGAAGAAAGAGGTGGGTATGAAGATTAACGAACTGAAGCAGACTGCCCTTGAACGTCTGAACGCTCTGCGTGACGCTCTCGACACACAGGAAGACAACGGACAGGGTATTGACCTTACGAGAACAGCCTATCCTGTAGAGCTCGGCACGCGCCATCCGCTCACTATCGTAAAGAACGAGATTATAGACATCTTTTCGCGTATGGGCTTCACCCTTGCCGACGGTCCGGAGGTGGAAGACGACCTGCACGTGTTTACGAAGATGAACTTTGCCGCCGACCATCCGGCACGCGACATGCAGGACACCTTCTTCGTGGAGCAGAATCCTGACGACGTGACAAAGAATATCCTTCTGCGCAGCCATACAAGTTCGGTGCAGGCACGTGTGATGGAAACCTCACAGCCGCCAATCCGCATCATCTGCCCGGGACGCGTTTACCGCAACGAGGCTATTACGGCACGCGCACACTGCTTCTTCCATCAGATAGAAGGACTCTATATTGACAAGAACGTTTCCTTTACCGACCTGAAGCAGGTTCTTCTGACCTTTGCCCGTGAGATGTTCGGAGCAGACACCAAGATTCGTCTGCGTCCAAGCTATTTCCCATTCACAGAGCCAAGTGCGGAGATGGACATTTCCTGCCACATCTGTGGCGGTAAGGGGTGTGGCTTCTGCAAGCACACCGGTTGGGTGGAAATCCTCGGTTGTGGAATGGTAGACCCTAACGTGCTTGAGCTATGCGGTATAGACAGCAAGGTTTACACTGGCTATGCCTTCGGACTCGGTGTGGAGCGAATTACCAACCTGAAGTATCAGGTTTCAGACCTCCGCATGTTCTCCGAGAATGATGTGCGCTTCCTTGAGGAGTTTGAAGCTGCAAACTAAATAGTGGAAAGATAAAGAGACATAGACAAATCCTTGCTGGCCGGTATAATAGGTTGGCAAGGATTTTTTTCTTAAATACGACAAAATAAGTAGGGAGATGAAGACAGAAACCGTTATTCTCGATTTCGACGGTACGATGGGCGACTCGCAGCACCTTATAGTAACCACTCTGCAGGCGACGATAGGGGAGTGTCGTCTGCCTTCGTGCACCGATGCCCAGTGTGCGGCAACTATCGGTCTGCCGTTATGGAAGGCTTTTGTGGTATTGTTCGGCATGAGCGATGCCGACGGACATCGTTGTGCTGACGTATACCGACGCATATTCATGGAAAACAAGAAGAATATGGCGGTTAAGCCGTTTCCACATGTCATAGAGACAATACGCCAATTGCACGGGCTGGGAGTAACCGTAGCCATAGCAAGCAGCCGCAGCAGACAGTCACTTGTGGAATATGTGGAGCAGTATGGCATTGTGGATTGTATTGCCAGCATCGTTGCTTCGGATGATGTGGAGAGGGCAAAGCCTGCTCCGGATATGGTTTTGAAGGTGCTTGCCGGCACGGGAGGCAAGCCAGAATCGACACTTACCGTGGGCGACATGACATACGACATAGATATGGGTAAGGCTGCCGGAACGAAGACGTGTGGTGTTACATACGGCAACGGCACGCTCCAGGAGCTTTCTTCTGCTGACTTCCTGATAGATGATTTCTCAGAGCTGCTGAATGTTATTGACAAGTAGACAAGTAGACAAGTAGACAAGTAGACAAGTAGACGAGTAGACAAGTAGACGGGGAGACAAGGATTTACTTGTCTTTGCCCCGTCTTCTTCTTTTAGATTTTTTCAAACCAGTAACGTATATTGAGACACATAATGTGTATCTTTGTATAAGATAAGCTGCACCTCGGTATAACATCCAAGCAAGCTTGATGTTTTACTCTCGGTTTACCCCAATTCGGGATAAAATGTGAAGACAGATATGCGAATTCTCTTCCCATTCCATCAGACATGGGCTGTATACATCCTGACAGACTATTCGCATAAATAATCAATCCAACCGTATAAATAAACGGTTTGTCCAGCACGTCTATATAGTCCGATTCT
>OOCQ01000241.1_pt1 | contig 49728 bp, 44 predicted proteins | sample 1671121 | NCBI WGS metagenome assembly OOCQ01 (sample SAMN06348124, study PRJEB24527) | human gut metagenome | biome: human gut; feature: ankylosing spondylitis patient; material: feces | host: Homo sapiens | place: China | collected 2015-10 | reverse complement strand
ATGTTGACTTTGACCATCAGTTCCTTGAAACGGAGAAGTATGATGCAAAACCGACATACAAGAAGTTCCTCGGCTACAGACCTGGCGTATATGTCATCGGTGACATGATTGTCTATGTCGAGAACAGCGATGGCAACACAAATGTGCGCTTTTATCAGGCTGAGACCCACAAGAGATTCTTTGCCCTACTGGAAGCCAACAGCATCCGTGTGAATCGCTTCAGAGCCGACTGTGGTTCGTGCTCGAAGGAAATTGTCAGTGAGATAGAGAAGCATTGCACGCACTTCTACATCCGCGCCAACAGATGCAGTTCGCTCTACGATGACTTGTTTTCACTGAGGGGATGGAAGACGGAGGAAATCAACGGCATCCAGTTTGAACTCAATTCCATTCTTGTTGAGAAATGGGAAGGCAAGTGCTATCGTCTTGTCATTCAGAGACAAAAGCGCATGGATGGAGAGCTTGACTTGTGGGAAGGTGAATACACCTACAGATGCATTCTTACCAACGATTATGACTCATCAACAAGAGACATCGTCGAATTTTACAACAAGCGTGGGGGCAAAGAGCGTATATTCGATGATATGAACAACGGATTCGGCTGGAACAGGCTCCCCAAGTCGTTCATGTCAGAGAACACCGTATTCCTTCTGCTTACGGCATTGATACACAATTTCTATAAGACCATCATTAGCAAGCTTGACACCAAGGCTTTCGGGCTCAAGGAAACGAGTCGCATAAAGGCTTTTGTCTTCAGCTTCATCTCCGTACCTGCCAAGTGGATCATGACAGCAAGGCAATACGTGCTGAATATCTATACTGAAAACCGGGCTTATGCAAGACCTTTCAAAACTGGATTCGGATAAAGTCCGTTCCTTATGGTTTTAATCTGCGTATTGCCTCAAGTCGCATTGTGGGGTAAGGGGAAGGTATGCACAAATCGGACAAAATTCACGCTCATACTATCATGATGCATAGTGTTCAAGCTCTTTACTGCAATTGAGATTGCCATTGAGATTGCTTGCGGATTTTAGGCTCTAAATATTCTTCTATTCTCACACAAGAAGTACCATTTTCACTCATTCCTATTTTCTCCTTGTAGGACGCAAGTCGTTTTGCATAATTGCTAAAATCAAACAACTGTACAGTTTGTATTAATTGTTTTTCATCAAAACTATAAGGAAATGGCATTTCTTCAGGCTTGAAGTACAAGCCTCTATCATAAGTATTATAATCAGGGATATATAAAAAACAGGGTTTATCTTGCATGACGAACTCCGTAGAGACAGAAGAAAAATCGGTTATCAATACATCTGAAGCGCATAATAAATCTTGCATATCAGGATATGATGTAGCATTGAACACTTTTTTAGAAAGGTACTTTGCATATATTTCTGGTAATGGTTGTCTTGCTACATTTGGATGTAATCTAAGAAGTAACACATAATTGCCCCCAAATTTTTCTGAAAAAGTTTGCAACAAAGTATTTACATCTAAACTATTTTGAGCTATTTCTCCAAAAGATCTAAAAGTAGGAGCATACAAAATGAGTTTGGTATCTATGTTGATATGATAAGTTTCATATACCCTATTCTTCTTTGTTTCATATTCATTAGCAATGAAAAAACAATCGTCTCGTGGAGTACCAACTTCTAATATTCGTCCTTTATACCATGTGGAATTTCTTATCCAATCCGTTTGCCATTTGGAACCACTAAGCATGATGTCTGTTTGATTACAATCTTTGATAGCATTCTGAATATATTCATAACTTAATGCTTCTATGCTGTCTTTCTCTGATTTCTTAGGTCCCATTCCATGCCAAGTCTGTATATAAATCTGACCTGATTTTTTCTCAAACTCAGACATACGTACATTAGCTATAAAAATTTTACATGATAATTGGGCAATTAAGTGAGCAACTGATTTTGTCTTGACGAACTTAATGTTTGGGTATTTGTTTTTATAAAGCTTTGGATTATCCACTACTGCTATAATCTGTAAGCTCATTTGATTGTGATTACCTATATATGTAGCAATCGCTTTAGGATTACAATTGAAATACTTTCCTCTCCAACTTATAACACACATTTTCTTTTCATTGATAGGTAACTTATTATATAGCAACTTATATAATAAGTTCCATCTCCAATAGGTCGCCCACCACATGATAAAATGCTGTATCTTTTTGATGTTAACTTTCTCTTTCATCTTTTTCTCATTTCTTTAAAATAATGTTTTTGAAATCATTAAAAGCAGCCAGCTTGCACACATAACAAATAGGCAGATAAATAGCTGCATACACAATTGTTCCTATCAATAATGATAAAATATTATTATCTATTAAGCAACAGCTGATGTAAGCAACACCAAAAGCGCATACTGCAATACCTAAATATTTCAAAATATCCTTAAATTGAAGCCAATAACCATAGTCAAGAAGACTTTTGGTAGGATACATATTTACAATAGCCGCTACAACGTTATAAACACTACAACTGACAACTACACCTGTTAAGCCAAACGGAGCACCGCATAAAAGCAACATCAGACAGATTGGCTTTTTGAAAAACTCCAACTTTAGGGTCAAGTCTGTACGATTCAACAATTGAAGAAGACTAAAGTTCAATTGGCTTATTGGTCCCCAACAAAAACCTGCGCAGCAAATCATGAATAACGTTATTGTAGCCTCCCACTTGGATGTCCAAAGGACGAGAATTAAAGGCCGAGCGACTGCTATCAAAAGAAAATACACTGGGAAAACCACAAAACAAACCATTTGAATGAGCCGTGAATAAACGGAACGCACCTTGTCTGTATCTCCTTGCGTTTCCACCATGATAGGAAGAACCACTCTGTTAATGACATTTGTCAAGATGCTTCTTGGCTGCGTGGCTAAATTATTCGCTTTCGAATAAAAGCCCAACTTGCTTGCGCCCAAGAAACGGCCTATGAAAAAAGAGTAAATCTCATTGAAAAACGCTCCTATCAAATTGGCACTTAACAATTTCCAACCGAAATTGAAAAGGTAATGAAAAGACTCCTTGTTAAACACTAACGATGGTCTCCATTTGGAAAGTACCCATAGTAATAATGTCTTAAAAAACGAACTTCCCACTTGCTGAATAACTAAAGTCCATACTCCAAATCCTTTGTAGGCAAAATAAATACCAACAAGTCCCATTGGTATCTGTGTACAAACATTTACGGCAGCTATTGTTTTTATCTTTAAGTTCGCTGTAAACTGAGCTGTCTGAACTATTGATAAAGAATTAAAGAACACGCACAAAGCTAATACCCTAAGCAAGACTTTCAAAATTGGCATTCTGAAGAAGTCTGCCACTAATGGTGATATGAGAAACAATACAAGATATACAAATATTCCTAATCCTACATTAAAGTAAAATGCGGTTGACATATCCTCTTGTGTTCTTTCTTTTTTTCTGATGATTGCAGTTCCAAACCCACAATCAACAAAGACGTTAGCAAGTGATAGAAATATACTTAACACTCCGACTGTACCATAATCAGATGGTGAAAGAAGTCTCGCTAATACAACACCTATGACAAAAGAGCAACCTATTGTCATAAAATTGTCTGCAAAACTCCAAATGGTTCCTTTAACTGATTTCTTTTTTGTGTTATCTTGTGACATAAATTATATGTGATTCAAGCACTTATTCAATTCCTCATCAGAAAGCGAAATGCTCCGAACTTTCTTATGCACTCCTTCTTTCTGAAAGTATGAAAATAGCTCGGCTTATATTTTGTTATCTAATAAAATTATTACATAAATATACAGAGACATTTTATTTTGTTTTAAGTATTTCTATCGTCCTTCTAATGCCTTCACGTAAATTATGTAAAGGGACAAAACCTAAAGATAAGAGTTTATCATTTATCAAGATTGCAGTAGAAGCAATACTGAATCCTTTCTTCTCTGCTTCAGACGGCAAGTCGAAAAGAACCTTTTTATTATTATACAAAGCACATTGACTTGCAAAATCTTTAAGATGAACATTTGTATCTAAATTACTTATATTGTATGCCTCTCCATCTTGTCCTTTAAGCAATACATAAAGAATAGCAGCTACAGCATCAGCAACATAAATATATGAGAAATATTGGTTACCTTCACTCTTTAAAACGATATCTTCATTATTGATAGCTTTGATAATAAATTGAGAAGAAGCTTTTGTATCTGACATCAACATAGTTGGTCCAAAGATACGACACAAACGAACAATTTTAATTTTAACATTACGTTCTGATTTATATGATTGGCATAATGCCTCACAAGATCGTTTAGATTCCGTATAACATGCTCTAGAATTCGCTAAATTCAATTTACCATTGCTATTTTCTACAAAAAAATGTCCTTCTTCAGAATTACCATAAATTTCTACACTTGACGGATAAATAACAGTCGCATTACTAGAAACAGCTAAATCTAAAGCATTTCGTGCTCCTTCTATATTAATTAGCATAGTCTCTATAGGATATTGAGAATAAGCCATCGGATGAGTATTACTTGCCAAAGGAATGATATAATCTACCTTTAAATCTTCAGAAAATGGAACTTGTACATCCTGTTCTATAAAGTTAAAGTTAGAATTATCATAGTATTCCCCCAATCGATTTTGTGCCTTAGCTTTACTTCTACCAACAGCTATAACCTTAGTATGTGGAAGTTTCATCAAAACATCAATAAGCATTACTCCCACCATACCTGTTGCTCCTGTTACAAGAAAAGTTTTACCAGAAAACTCTTCAGTATCAATTGAAGACAAAATATTATGAATATCTTCTTGATAAAGTACATTATTCTTAAATTTTTCCATTGTACAATCAATTATTATTTAAGCCATGGAGCCTTTGACACATGACGTAATGCTTTAAACAACTCAATATCTTCAACATTAGTCAATTTAAGTCCATTCTTTTCTGAACCTAAAACCAAATGTTGATCATCAATACCAATCTGACCTACCATCTGGCACATTGCAGCAGTTTTACTTCCTCCCAAACCTTGTTGAAGAGCTTTTTCCTGTGCAGCCAAAATAGTTCCTAAATGATAAGTATGAGGAGTCTGGGTTCGACACAATCGTTCACGAGGAGTATCAATATAACTTAAGCTCTGTCTATCAGCGTGAAATTCCATGATTACTTCCTTACAAAGAAGTCCAGTTACAGCATAACCATATTCATTACAGACCTTAATGTTATTTGAAATAATATCTTCAGAAACCAAAGGACGTACTCCATCATGGATGATAACAACCTCTTTATCACCTACACCTTGATTTCTCAATCCTAACAATCCATTTCGTATAGATTGAAAGCCACTATCACCACCTGGAAATATCCATTTTAACTTGGTTATTCCATACTGACTAGCATAAGCTTTCAAAACCATTTCCCATCCTTTTAAACAAACTACTGCAATTGCATCAATTTGAGGATGATTCTGAAAAGCCTGCATAGTATAGATAATTACAGGACAATCATCTATATTCATGAACTGCTTTGGTATATCCTGCCCCATTCTTGTACCAGAACCGGCAGCTGTTAAAAGTGCAATATTCATTTTATATTTCTTTTTTAAAAATTATCGAAAATCACCAATACAATGTCTCCACTATATTTAAAGTAGCAACACCAATATGTTTTTTATTATTATTTTTTACAAAGGATTATTCAAGAACACTCAAGCAAACTTCTTCACCTCATCTATTTTTCCAACATAGTAACATGGAAACATAGGCTTATAGTCCTTATCCCCTTCTTTCATGCAAGTAAGGAGGTCTGATTATTTACAAACGATAAATCAACGACATGCATTTCTTATTTAAGAGAATTACTCTTCAGCTCTTTACTAATCACCTTCCCCATTGATTTCTCAATATCAAAGAAGGTCGTTGGGTCGTTATAATCTATCTCAGAAATGACATTATCCATATCATTCACAGCATAGCCTATCCATTCAATGGCTTCCTCCAAGTCTTTCATATTGATTCGAGAATAGGTTTCCTCGAAACGGTCGAGAAAGAAGGATACCACTTTGGGATGCTTCGTCAAGTATTGGTGAAAAGTCTTGCAGACCTGGGCTTGACCTTTGTAGTTGAGCTTACGAATGTCTTCAAACATCGGCATAGCACAGGAATAGGACTTTACGGAAGAAACCTTTTTCCCCATCTTCTTACGAATCTCCTTTGCCTCTGGTATCGTATCGTCGTAAATGTCTTGAAACTCCTCTGGGAGCATCGAGAGTATTCGCTCTAAAACTTCTTTATCAGCCATAAGACCCTAATTGTATAAATTTACATTGATATCGAAAGGTGAATCAAAGTCTTTCAGCATGGCATGCTTCGTATCTTTCTCAGAAAGATTGGCATGTTCTGTTGGGATTTTCCAATCGATACCGAGAGTGTCATCGAGGATGCTGATTCCTCCATCTGCCTCAGGATGATAGAAGTTATCACACTTGTACTGGAAGACGGCAGTCTCTGAGAGAACGGCGAAACCATGGGCAAAGCCCTTTGGAATGAAGAACTGGACATGATTGTCTTCGGTTAACTCTACGGCTACATGCTTGCCATAGGTTGGTGAACCTTTGCGAATATCTACGGCTACATCAAGTACTCTACCTTTTACGCAGCGTACCAACTTGCTCTGTGTATATGGTGGGCGCTGGAAGTGCAGACCTCGCATGACGCCATAGCTGCTCATTGACTCGTTGTCTTGGCAGAAGTGAACACTGTGACCTAAGATTGGAGAGACTTTCTCTTCAAACTCTCGCTCGCTGAAGCTCTCGAAGAAGTAGCCACGAGCATCACGGAAGAGGCGTGGCTCTATAATGAGAACGCCTTCAATATTTGTTTTGATTATATTCATTGTTTTTGTTTTAACTTTTGTTCTTATTATAAGATTTTCGAAAACCTACCCGTCCTTCCTTACCGTTAAGGAAGGCTCCACCTTTCTCACCAAGCCTCTCTTTCCTCAGGAACGAGAGGATGTAACCGCCCTCCGGTGCTCGGAACCGCTACGCTATAAGGTTGGCGGACCAATCAAAGGTCTCGCCAGGTTGTGCGGGATGGGACCGCCTTACTATAGCTTGCTGATTGGGACAGCCAGAATAGTTCCTCATTGCAGTATCGCTCTGCACTTGCCGTCGCTCGAATGAGGAATATTGTTTTTATTCTACTTTTGATAGGATTACCTCTGGGGAGGTTCCCATCAGGGTTATGGCGGAAATCTTATGACCGCCATTGGCATTTAATGAATGACCACAGTGATAGAGGCTATCGTCTATAATAAGCCATCGGTCATGAGACTCGTTACGCCATTTTCTGATGTCAATATGATTATCGGGGAAGAGACGGTCATGCTCCTCCATCAAGCGTTGCATTCCTTGACCTACTCCAACCGTGTAAATTGTAGCTGTTACATTTGACTTACGGACATCAAGTACACTTAGAGTTAGCGATGAAACATAACCATCTATGATGATTACTCGATGATTGGCTGTACGAACTAAGTTTTCCAAAGCAACTCTTGCGGTATAGAAATCGCCTTCGAAGAAGACCATCTCGGCTGGAGGGGTCGAGGTCCGAATAAAGAAATCTAGCTGCTGTTGCTGCTTGGCTTGAGTATCCTCGATTCGAGTCATGCGTTGTGAATGTGCATCTAACCGTGTATCTAATTGGCGCTGCATAGCCAATAGTTGCTGATTGACAGAATATCCTTTAAGAAGATAATCCTTTAGCACACCCGTTGCCCACTTTCGAAAGGCTGTAGCATTGATACTGTTGACACGATATCCTACAGAAATAATTGCATCCAAATTATAGAACTGCGTCTTGTATACTTTGCCATCAGAGGCAGTATGTTCCAAAATGGAACTAACTGAATTTTGATTCAATTCTCCACTTTTAAATATATTGCCAAGATGCTTGGTTATTGCAGGACGCTTGGTGCCGAAGAGATCTGCTATTTGCTGTTGGGTAAGCCACACCGTTTCATGAGTAGCATCTAACTTCACTTCAAGTTTTACACTTTCGTTTGGTTGATAGAGTACTATCTGTGAATCATCAGCCACAGGCTGTATATTATTGTCGTTTGCCATAATCATACATTTTTATTGCTAATATAGCGACAAAAGTACAATTTTATTTCGTAATCACCAAGGATTTAAGAGAAATTCTTCACTACTTAGCATGGATGTATAGACTTATAGTCCTTATCCCCATCTTTCTGCGGATAAGCATAGACTCCATGATAGATTCCTTAACTTGCTCATGAGGAATACAACGTCCTGCACGATGCTCCTTAACCGCAAATTCTGCTAAGCCTTGCATTAAATCTGGTGAAAGTTGGCTACAAAAGTCATCCATTTCAGAGGCATCTGGTGTTTCTTCCGACACTAACGAATTGGAAATCAAAGCTATCAGCTCCAATTTCTCGTTCTTGTCCCATTTTTTGATTTCATTCCAATAAGGAACGACTCTATCTTGAACTGCATTACTTGTCATTAACATAATATATACCTCCTATTTTATTAAACATAAGATGGTGCAAAGATATGTTTTTTTTCTCGAAATCACCAAATAAATTCTGAGAAAAGTTGCCAAATTATATTTTTTACTAGGCTTGCGCCCTTCCAACCTTTTTATGTTGTGAATGATATTTGCGATAAAATTCTGTTATTGTGAATTTAGGGTATTTTTCGAATTCCTCCGTTCAATAGTCTTTACGACCCCTTCGGTTCCCCTTATAGGGGACAAGAGCCCTTTATCCAAAGGGAGGTCCTTAATCCCTAACCAAGCCTTTCCCTTAACCATTAAGGGAAAGGATGTAACCGCCCTCCGGTGCTCAGAACCGCTTCGCTCTAAGGTTGGCGGGGCATCAAAGCCCTCGCCATGTTTTGCGGGCTGGGACCGCCTGGGGACAGCTTGCTTCTTTCCCTCGCCATGTTTTGCGGGCTGGGACCGCCTGACTGTTGCTGGGGACAACTTGCTATTATATTGCTGAAAATTTATCTTCCGTACTTATCTAAGTCTATCTCTGCCAAATCGGCACCAACTATGGTTACTCTATTATCATAACGGCGGTGCTCTATGCCATTTTCGACCTGACGGCTGTAGCGATTTGGAACCAATTGCAGAATACGACATACATTACGACTTACGGCATCTATATTCTTGTCTATGATGACGACTTGGGCATCCCTGTTCTCGCGCAAATAATCACAGAAGAAATTATCGGGAGAACTGAAAGAATAACCTAAGATGATGATTCGATTAGCTCGTAACAACATCTGGGAGGCTTGATACCAAATGTCGATATACTTCCTGGAAATCACTGTCTGCAACTTCAATGGCGGCATAAATGATGGGATTGGAAGGGACTTTCTATCAGGAGCAAAGCTGATTTCTGAAGCCAACTGATTCTTAAAGAAAGCCTCTATATCGATGTCTTGCAAGTTTTCCAACTTGAAGTCGTTCTTATTCTCTACATCCACATATTCCGTAAGGGAACCATGAAAATAGAGAGCCGTATCTGAACTTTGGCTTGCATACGAGGTATAGTTGAACGTGAGCAACTGGCAGGTAGCATCTTTCTGTTGACTACCGAAATTCTTAATCTGAGCATAGAGATTAGGCTTGTCTGCTTGAGCATTCTCTTGCTGCACCATCCGCTGCTCTTCATTCACCAGGTAAGCCCATAAAATCCATGATATGTAGAGATAATCTCGCACATAACTGATTTGTCCTGTATAAAAGCCATAGAAATAGTTGGAGAGCAACTGCTCGATGTCGAGGATATTCTTATATACATGACGAAGGATTGGATTCTCTGCCTCATACATACTTTTTTGCAAGATTTCCACGATAATCGACTTGAAGGTCTCCGTATAATTGATGTGAGTGAAGTCTATGATGGTGTCATCCTTCACTGTTGTACCCAACACCTCTTCTATCAACATCTCTGTTTCTGCATCTATAGCTGCTCCCTTCTTGATGTCGATGATTTTACCGAAAAGGCGTATGATAAGATTTCCCAGCTTACGCTGATCATCAGAAAGACTTGAATTGTGATTCAATTCTTCTGTGATGTTTCGACAGATGGTAAGGAGTTCCTTATCTAAATCTTTCGCCAAACGATCAATGGCATTGTTTACGAATTTATCGAAATGAAAGCGCACGTTGCCGATTGCCTTGCGAAGTACTGCATCAACAGCCTTACCCTCATCGCTCTCTAGATATTCCACGATTCGAGGAACAAGGCTGGAGGATGTTGGCAATCCTAACGTGGCATCCACTCCAGCTCCAAGCACAACCAATGTCAAAGGACACTCCTTCGTTTTGAGAAGCTTCTCGGCAAAATCAAAACCATAGAAGTTCTGAATTTGATTGGTAGCATTAGGAGCTATCTGGTTGTAACCATTCTGTACGTTTATATTAGTATCATTCATAACTTATACTTTTGGGGGTATTGAGGTTACTTGCCCAAGTAATATAATATACTTGGCAAAGTAATATAATATACTTGCGCAAGTAATATAATATACTTTTTGAGGGCTATTTCATCGATTTTGTTGGCGGAGTGCCTTTTTTCTTGCATCCCATGCATTGTTGATGTAGATGCGGAGATTATCTACTCCCTTGCCTGTCTTCACATTCGTGAGGAATGGAAGGAGGAGATGGATGAAATCTTTCTTGGCGATAAGGTCGGCATCTATCGCCTCCTCGTTCTGGCACATCGTGGCTACTACCTCGCCCACTTCCTTTGCTGTCTTGCAAGCGGTGAGGAGGGAGATGTAACCTCGGAGTGATTCCACCTTATTAATATATATAGCGAGACGTTGCTCATCTTCATTGGTGCTGTCGGTAGATTCGCCCTCTGAATGGAGCTTTTGGTCTGCGAATTGGTCGCCATAGAAGTTTTGTACGGCTTCTGTGGCATTGGGGAGGATTTGGTTATTGCCTCCGTATATGTTGAAAGTCACGTTAGACTTGCTGTTTTCTTCCATTTTTTGTAGGGGTATTTAATGGTTGTTCAACGAATATTCAATGGTTATTCAACGCTATTCCATAAAGTTGATTTTGCCTCTCAAATGTTGTACCTTTGCATCAGTTAAACGAAGAACGAAGAGTGAAGAGTGAAGAATTCATTACCCTGGGCATTCGACATTCTGACTTTCGAGTGAGACATAGGTAACATTAGTATTAACATTTTAAAAGAAAGGATTCATTATGATTGAGTATTCTGTATTTTTGATGACCAACTACCTCAAGCCTGAGGATGGTCCTAAGGCTTACGCCAAGAACCAAGTTCGTGAGATTTGGGATCTTGACAAGTTTTCAAAGCACATTGCTTCTCACAACTCTGGCTACAGCCGTGGTTTGGTGAAGGCCATCTTGACGGACATGTGCGACTGCTTGGTGGAGCAACTGCTTAACGGCAACAAGATTAAGTTGGGTTCGCTCGGTGTATTCAGCATCTCGCTCAGTTGCGAGGGTGCGGAGTCTATCGAGAAGTTTAGCGAGGACAACATCAAGTCGGTGAACATCAACTTCAACCCTGGTGTGGACTTTGAGAACCTGATTAACCAAGCTGAGTTTAAGCTCGTGGCTAGTCGTATTGCTCAAGCTGCTACCCTCAAGGCTGAGAAGGCTGGCAAGGGCACCGTCGATTTGGCGGAGGCCAAGAGCAAGGCCAATGCTTCGAAGGACAACACTGGTGGCAACAAGCCATCTGGCGATGGCGGTACGACCCCATCTGGTGGTGACAGCAATCCTGGTGGTGACAGCAATCCTGGTGGCGGCAGCAATCCTGGCGGAGAGAATGTAGGATTGTAGGTATAATCCATCGGCTGTGCCCAGCTTAGGGCTGGGGACAGCCACCTCTTTGCTATCTAACTGATGTTTTATCTTTAATTTCATTTACTATTATGATCAATTTCAATGAAAATCAAAATTCGGGAACCAAGAAGATTTCTTGGATTCAAATCGTGAATGCTGTCGTTCAAGCTCTCATCGCTGCCCTGACGGCACTGGGTGTTAGCTCATGCGCAGGTGCAATTAATAATTTATAATGTATAATTTATAATGTACAATTTATAATGTATAATTTATAATGTACAATTTATAATGTACAATTTATAATGTACAATTTATAATGTATAATTTATAATGTACAATTATCATGAGAAGATTTCAAATGATGACGGAAGAGGAGGTGAAATACCTCGTTCTTCATTGCTCGGCTACCCGATGCAATCAGGACTACAGTGTAGAACAACTGCGCCGTGACCATAAGGCTCGCGGGTTTTATGATATAGGCTATCACTTCTATATCCGTAAGGATGGGAAGATGACGCAGCACCGCAAACTGCTTGAGGTGGGTGCGCACGCCAGACCTTATAATAGATGTTCTATCGGCATCTGCTATGAGGGCGGTCTTGATGAGCATGGCAAGCCTTGCAATACCATGACGGCTGAACAGGAAACGAGACTCGTTGATCTTTTCAGAAATCTGAAGATTCTCTTTCCTAAAGCGAAGATTGTGGGGCATCGAGATTTGCCTGGAACTACGCCAAAGGAGTGTCCGTGTCTGGATGTTGGCAGCTGGGCTTTAGCTTTCAACAATTTCGAGTAAATCTCGACTTATTGTAAGCGTGGCACCACTGATGTACTTGATTTCGCTGCCGATGATGGCTTTCTTGCCATTATAGCTCTGTACGTAGGCTTCCACACCTTTCATGCTGCCTGCCACTACTCGCACTTTGATACCCTTTTTCAAAGGAACAGGTGCAGCAGTGACAGGCTCTTCATCATTCTCAACAAAATGCCGATAATTGGCAATAACCTGGTCGGGAATTTGGTATATTTTCCTTTGACCTGGCATCGTCAGCATCTTATACACATCCGAACGGAAGCGAATCTTATCAAGTTGTGACGGAGAAACGTTACAAAAGATGAAAGTGGAAAGAAACAGCTTTTCTTTCACTTTACGCTTGAGGCTACGCTTATCAACATAAACCACTTTTACCTTGGGAATCCAGTAATCAAACCAAACATGATCGTAATTAAGATGAATCCGTATAGAATCAGCTATTCTCGTTTCACAATTCACTCTCACTACAGCCACATACCATCCTGCATCACAAGGTTTTTCAAGCCCTTCATTAGGCTTTTCCTGAACCTTTTTCTTAGCGTTTTCTTCACTTTTTGCCATGGCTTCGCCGTCGTCCCCTGCAATAGTGGACGTAACCTGTGATTGTATATTTGTCTCTTTCATCATGCGAATCAAGTTCGTTTTTTGATGTCGTTCATCAGAATCTCTACATAAGAGACACAGAATCTCCCTGCAAAAATACAAAAATTGTTGGAAACTAGCAAATTATGCGTGTTAAAAAAATAATATCATTCTACAAAAATCAACATTATTTTACTATTCTTTTCATGCACAATTTCCTAAGTCGTTGATTGAACGAAAGTTTTCGATTTTTCTGTGTCTCTTATGTAAAGATTCAGAAAAACTGGTTCATTTTGGTTCATTTTACAAAAATCCCTCTTTTAATTCTTTTTTGTGGCTTATAGGACTGCCAGAATTTTGGCGTTGGCGTCATCCACTTCTGAACTTTTGATGGAGCGGAGATAGATTTGTGTGGTGGTCTCGGAGTGATGTCCCAATGCCTCGCTGATGACGGAGATAGAGATATTGTTGTCTCTTGCCGCCGTTGCCCAGGAATGGCGGGCAACATAGAGAGTGAGCTTGCCCTTGATTCCAATCTTAGCACCTAGTTTCCTGAGATGGTAGGAGATACGGGATTCTGCATTGTGATACAGGCGCACCTCTTCCTGCTTTTTGTCAATAGTTTTGTCATGACTTTTGTTTCCAGCATCAACAAGGAAAGGGAAGAGATAAGGTGAGGAGGCGGTCTGCGCCTGATACTTTTCCAACACCTCCTGCATTTCCTTCTCCCATCGGATGGTGAGGCGTTGACCTGTCTTGCTTCGGGTGTAATGGAGATAACCGTCCTTGAGGTCGGATTTGCGGAGATGAGCCAGATCGATGAATGAGATACCACGCAGATAGAAACTCATCAGGAATGTATCTCTTGCCATCTCTTCTTTGGGAGTGAGATCCTTGACCGACTCCAAATGCTTGATCTGGCTGACAGATTCAGCCGGTATGGCTCTCTTGCGGGTTGGGGCAATGCCGGTATAGACCTCCGAAAAGGGATGCTGCTGTGGCGTCAGTCCCTTTGCCACAGCTTTGTTGTAGGTGGAACGGAGGATGCGGAGATAGAAGGAACTGGTGTTTTTGCATACCCCTGCCGTATGATGCAGGTAAGCCTCATACGAACGCATCACTTCTGCATCTATCTCTCTTAGGGCAATATCCTTATTGTCCCGGTATCGCTTAAAGCTATTAAGGGTTGCCTTGTAATGCAACATGGTGCGGTATTGCCCGTTCTTCAGCAACAGGGCGATGAGGAGGTTCATGAACTGGAATAACGACTCTGATGTTTTCTTGTTTCTTGACATAATACGTATATATTTTTGATGTTTGTAAAAAAAAAAGATAGGGACCCCTCTGTCTCTTTCAAAGAAACAAAGATGCCCCTATATATAGTAAGGTATCAGAATCGAGAGTTTACACATACTTGAGGAAATAAAGAATGTGAACGGAAACAGAGGGGGAATGTGTAACAAATCACAAAAATAAATGGCGAGGTTTGGATAATTCAATAGAAATAACTATCTTTGCACACGAAGATGAATGCAATATAAAATAACAACATAAGACAAAGCAAAATAACAACATAAGATAAATATGAGCAACGGATTATTACTCTGGGTGGACGACGAGATAGAACTGCTGAAGGCGCACATCCTATTCCTCGAAAAGAAGGGATATGAGGTGCATACTACCAGCAATGGTGCCGACGCCATCGACCTCTGCCGACAGCAAACGTACGACCTCATCCTGCTAGACGAGATGATGCCGGGACTCAGCGGACTCGAAACCCTGCAGCAAATCAAGGACATACAGCCCGCTACGCCCATCGTGATGTGTACCAAAAGCGAGGAGGAAAACATCATGGACCAAGCCATCGGATCAAAGATAGCCGACTATCTGATCAAGCCCGTGAACCCAAGCCAGATACTCCTTTCGCTCAAGAAAAACATTCACCGCAGGGACATCATGACCGAGGTGACGCAGAGCGGATACCAGCAAGACTACCAGCAGATAGCCATGCAAATGATGGACTGCCGCAGCTGCGAAGACTGGATGGAGGTGTATAAGCGACTGGTGAAATGGGAACTGCAACTGAGCGACACCGACAGCTCCATGACCGAAATGCTGAACATGCAGAAGGAGGAAGCCAACAACGGATTCGCCAAATACATAGCCAAGAACTACCTGAACTGGGTGGACCCTAAGAACATAGGCAAGGCTGTGGAGGGGAAACCAGTGATGAGCCCAGACATCTTCAAGACTAACCTGTTCCCTATGCTGGACCAGGGCGAGAAGGTATTCTTCATCATGATAGACAACTTCCGCTACGACCAGTGGCGCATGTTGGCGCAAGACATAGGCGACCTCTTCGACATCGACGAAGACATGTATATGAGCATTCTGCCCACAGCCACACAGTATGCCAGAAATGCCATCTTTAGTGGCTTGATGCCCAACAAGATAGCAGAGATGTTTCCAGAACTATGGGTGGATGAGGACGAGGAGGAAGGCAAGAACCTGAACGAGGAGCCGCTCATCAAGACGCAACTGGACAGATTCAGAAAGCACTACCAGTTTAGCTACCACAAAGTAAACGACTCGGTGGGTGCCGACCGATTCCTGGAGCACTATAACGAATGCAAGCAGAACGACCTGAACGTGCTGGTGATCAACTTCATCGACATGCTCTCACATGCCCGTACAGAATCGAAGATGGTGCGCGAACTAGCCAACAACGAGAGTGCCTATCGCAGCATCACGCAGAGCTGGCTACGCCACTCGGTGCTATCAGAGCTATTCAAGCGATTGGCACAGAGCGACTTCAAGGTGGTAATCACCACCGATCACGGCAGCATTCGTGCCTCGAAGCCTATCAAGATTATCGGTGATCGCAATACCAACACCAACCTGCGCTACAAGCTGGGCAAAAACCTAGCCTACAACGCCAAGGAGGTGTTTGCCATCAAGGATCCCCACACGGCACAGTTGCCAGCCCCTAATCTGAGCACATCGTATGTGTTCGCCTACGGAGATGCCTTCTTCGCCTATCCGAACAACTACAATTACTACGTGTCTTACTACAAAGACACCTTCCAGCACGGTGGCATCTCGATGGAAGAAATGCTCATTCCGCTCATCACGCTGACACCAAGAAAGAGAAACTAGGGAAGTGAAGAGTGAAGAACGAAGAGAGAAGAATTTAAGAAAATAAACAAAGATATGAAAATCAAGATTGACTCATTGGACAACATCCATGTAGCTGCCAAGGAATTCTTGGAGAACATGGGCAATGGCAAAGTCTTCGCCTTCTATGGCAAGATGGGAGCCGGCAAAACAACATTTATCAAAGCTATCTGCGAAGAACTGGGCGTGGAGGACGTCATCACATCGCCTACCTTCGCCATCGTAAACGAATACACTGCTGGCAACGGCGACCCTGTATATCACTTCGACTTCTATCGCATCAAGAAGATAGACGAGGTATATGACATGGGATATGAGGACTACTTCTACGGTGGCAACCTCTGCTTCCTGGAGTGGCCAGAACTGATAGAAGACCTGCTGCCAGAAGACTGCACCAAGGTACACATCACTACCGAGGAAGATGGCACCAGAACCGTGGAGTTCTAACGGCAGGAATAAATACAGGGAGGGCAGGTTTGTTACCTGCCCTCCCAGTATTTTTTGCTTGCGCTTTTCCTGTATTTATTTCTTGCCCCTTATATATAATAAGGTGGAGAGCAATACATAGACCAAGATGATGAGCCACCATCCCTCCAGAAAGCCTCGAGGGCCCTCGGCGATGATGGAGATGACAAGGATGAGCACCGTGGCACCCGCAAAGCCATACTTCACCTCATTGCCCTTAAAGCTCCACTGCTTGAACTTCAAGGCGAAGAGAGGCAACTCGCATACCAAGAGATAACTGGTAACGAGAACCAAAGCCAAAACCAAGAACACCGACCATGAATAGCCCGTGAGCCATGCAGGACTGCTCACCACCAGCGAGCCCCAGAAAAGGGCATTGGCAGGAGTAGGCACTCCGATGAAGGAGCTGGTCTGTCGCTCGTCGAGATTGAACTTAGCCAAGCGAAGCGCCGAGAAGGCAGCAATGATGAATGCCACGTATGGCAACACTGGGCGCAAAGGTTCCAGCCAGCCCGGATATTCCATCACAAAGAGCTGAGAGAACACGATGGTGGCAGGTGCCACGCCAAAGGTTACATCATCAGCCAATGAGTCTAGCTCCTTGCCGATAGGCGAAGACACATGCAGCAAACGTGCGCTCATGCCATCGAAGAAATCGAAAGTAGCTCCGATGATAATCCACAACAAAGCCATCTCTGGGTTGCCGCCCAAAGCATACGATGTAGCTACGCAACCCGATATCAGATTGCAGCATGTTATCGTATTAGGTATATGCTTCTTAATACTCATTTTATTTTATATCCTTACTGTTTTATTTTACTTCAACTTAGCGATGATGGTCTGATCACCCGTGGTGCTCTGTCCCATCTTCACGCATACCTCTGTGCCCACAGGCAGGTATACATCGACACGAGAACCCAACTTGATGAAGCCCAGGTGCTCGTCTATGTAGCACTCCTCGCCCTCCTTGGCATAGGTTACGATGCGGCGAGCCACGGCACCAGCTATCTGGCGACACAGCACATCCACACCCTCGGGAGTGGTAATCATCGTATCGGCATGCTCATTCTCCTCGCTTGCCTTAGGCAACCAAGCCTTCATAAACTTGCCATCTTCATGCTTCACAAACTTCACCTTGCCATCCACTGGGAACCAATTGGCATGTACATTCCAAAGGCTCATGAAGATGGAAATCATCAAGCGGCGGTCATTGAAGTAAGGAGCATGGTCCACTTCCTCGATGACCACAATCTTGCCATCGGCTGGTGCCACCACCAACCGGTCCGTATCCTCTACATTGAGATAACGGATAGGGCAACGATAGAAATTGAGCACGATGCAATACACCACGCCAAAGACTACCAAGAAGATCCAGAACGGAATCTTGGTATCAAACGCTGCCCACAATATAGCCGCAATGGCTACTAACGCTATACCGCCAAACACCAACTGATCGGTGCCCTCGCGGTGCAATCTTATCTTTTTCAGTTTCTTTATTTTCTGTCCCATAGGTAGGATAATGTTTATACTAGGTGCAAAGGTACGTGTTTTTTGTGGTTTTTGCAAATTTTTGCCACTTTTCTTTTGGTAATATCAACTTTTAGCTGTAACTTTGGGCTCAAAATACGAATTTCAAGACAAAAAATGGAAGATTTTGTTCATTTACACGTACACACCCAGTACTCCATCCTCGATGGTCAATCCAAGATTCCGCATCTCGTGGACAAGGCTATCAAGGACGGCATGAAGGGTATGGCGGTAACCGACCACGGAGTGATGTTTGGCATCAAGGAGCTAACCGACTACTGTGCCAAAATCAATAAGGACCGAAAGAAGGAAGGACTGGAACCTTTCAAGCCCATCATAGGATGTGAGATGTATGTGGCTCGACGCACCAAGGCCGACAAGGAGAAGGACAAGGGCGACATGAGCGGCTACCACCTCATCGTGCTGGCAAAAAACTATAATGGATACAAGAACCTCATCAAGCTGGTGAGCAATTCGTGGGTGGATGGATACTACATGCGCCCACGTACCGACCGTGCCGACCTGGAGAAATATCACGAGGACCTCATCGTATGCTCGGCTTGTATAGCCGGCGAGGTGCCTTCCAAGATATTGAAGGGCGACATAGAGGGAGCCAGGGAGGCATGCGAATGGTATCACAACCTCTTTGGCGACGACTACTATCTGGAGTTGCAGCGCCACAAGGTGCCAGACGACCCAAGAATCCTTGCCAACCGAGAGGCTTACGAACTGCAACAGAAGGCTAACAAGGTATTGGTGGAATTTGCCAAGGAATACAACATCAAGCTGGTTTGCACCAACGACTGCCACTTCGAGGACAAGGAGACTGCCGAGGCTCACGACCATCTGCTCTGCATCGCCACAGGCAAGGATCTGGACGACCCTAACCGTATGCGCTACTCCAAGCAAGAGTGGTTTAAGACCCGTGAGGAGATGAATGAGGTGTTCTCCGATATCCCTGAGTCACTATCCAATACGCTCGAAATCCTGGACAAGGTGGAAATCTATAGCATCGACCATGGTCCTATCATGCCTTTCTTCCCTATCCCAGAGAGTTTCGGTACGGAGGAACAGCTGCGTGAGCGAGTATCGGAGGAAGACCTATACAAGGAATTTACCACCGATGAGAACGGACAGAACCCACTGCCACCCGAGGAGGGTCAGAAGGTGATAGACCGACTGGGCGGCTACGACAAGATATACCGCATCAAGTTTGAGGCAGAATACCTGCGCCACCTTGCCTACGAGGGAGCCAAGAAACTATATGGCGACCCACTGCCAGAGAATGTGGACGAACATGTGAACTTTGAGTTGCACGTGATGAAGACCATGGGTTTCCCTGGCTACTTCCTCATCGTGAGCGACTTTATCCGAGCTGCCCGTGAAGAGCTGGGCGTAATGGTGGGGCCAGGACGTGGTTCCGCCGCTGGTTCTGTAGTGGCATACTGCCTGGGTATCACCAAGATAGACCCTCTGAAGTATGACCTCCTGTTTGAGCGTTTCTTGAACCCAGACCGTGTGAACCTGCCTGATATCGATACCGACTTCGATGATGATGGTCGAGGCAAGGTATTGCGTTGGGTGATGGATAAGTATGGTCACGAGAACTGTGCTCATATCATCACATACGGTTCCATGGCCACCAAGAACTCCATCAAGGATGTGGCGCGCGTGGAGAAATTGCCACTCGACAAGGCAAATGCCCTCTGCAAGGCTATCCCCGACCGACTGCCAGAAGGAGCCAAGATGAACCTGACCAATGCCATCAAGTATACCCCAGAGCTGAAGGAGGCAGAATTCTCCAGCGACCCTAGGGAGAGCAACACCATCAAGTATGCCAAGATGCTGGAAGGCACTATCCGAGGTACGGGTATCCACGCCTGCGGATTCATCATCTGTCGTGACCCTATCAGCAACTGGGTACCAGTATCCACTGCCGATGACCCTGACTTCCCTGGCTTGAAGACTGCCGTAACGCAGTATGATGGCCATGTCATCGAATCGACCGGACTGATCAAGATGGACTTCTTGGGACTGAAGACCCTCTCGGAGATGAAGGAGGCTTGCAAGGTAATCAAGCAGACCACCGGCGACATCATCGATCTGGACACCATCCCTATCGACGACGAGTTGACCTATCAGCTCTACCAAAAGGGACAAACCATCGGTACCTTCCAGTTTGAGTCGCCTGGTATGCAGAAGTATCTGCGCGAACTGAAGCCTACGGTATTCGAGGACCTCATCGCCATGAACGCCCTCTACCGTCCGGGACCTATGGACTATATTCCATCGTTCATTGCCCGCAAGAACGGTCAGGAGGAAATCAAGTATGATATCCCCTGCATGGAGAAATATCTGAAGGATACCTATGGCATCACCGTATACCAGGAGCAAGTGATGCTCCTCTCCCGACAGCTTGCCAGCTTCACCCGAGGCGAGTCTGACGCCCTGCGTAAGGCGATGGGTAAGAAGAAGAAAGCCATCGTAGATGCGATGAAGCCTAAGTTCATCAAGCAGGGACAGGAGAACGGACACGACCCTAAGGTACTGGAGAAGATATGGGGCGACTGGGAGAAGTTTGCATCCTATGCCTTCAACAAGTCGCATGCCACCTGTTACTCATGGGTGGCTTACCAGACGGCATACCTCAAGGCGCACTACCCAGCCGAATACATGGCTGCGCTGATGACCCGCCGATTTGCCCAAATCACCGAAATCACCAAGTTGATGGAGGAATGCCAATCCATGGGCATCAAGACGCTGGGACCAGATGTAAACGAGAGTTACAGGGCATTCGGTGTGAACGAACATGGCGAAATACGCTTCGGACTCTCTGCCATCAAGGGTATGGGAGCCCCTGCCGCCGACGCCATCGTGGAGGAAAGACAGAAGAACGGACCCTACAAGAACATCTTCGACTTCGCTGAGCGAGTAGATTTCTCCAATGTGAACCGAAAGGCATTCGAAACCCTGGCACTGAGCGGAGGATTCGACAGCTTCGACATCAAGCGCGAGAACTTCTTTGGCAAGAACAGCAAGGGCGAGATATTCCTCGACACACTCGTGAAATACGGACAGCTATATCAGCGAGAACAGCAAGAGGCAGCCACTTCACTCTTTGGCGGTGCCGATGCCGTAGAGATAGCCACCCCTCCTATCCCAGACGCAGAGCCATGGAGCACCATCGAGCGTCTGAACAAGGAGCGCGAACTGGTGGGCATCTACCTATCAGCCCACCCTCTGGATGAATATGAGCTGATACTCAACAATATGTGCAACACGCACTGCACCGAGCTAGGCGACAAGGTGGAACTATCCAAGAAGGAAGACATCGTCTTTGGCGGCATCATCACCGAGGTGAAATCCAAGTTTACCAAGACTGGAAAGCCTTGCGGATTTGTAACCATCGAAGACTTCGAGGGTTCTGGCGAGCTGGCTCTCTTTGGCGAGGACTGGGGACAGTGGCGCGGCGTCATGGTAGAGGGAAGCACCATCTACGTAACGGCAAAATGCGCTCCTAGATATGCCAACAGCACCTATCTGGACTTCAAGATTAGCACCGTGGAATATCTGCAAACGGTCAAGGAAAACCGCATAGAGCGATTCACCATCACCGTGGACAGTACCATCATAGACGATACGCTGGTCAACGACATCCAGACACTGGTGGGCAAGGACGAAGGCAGAGCCCAACTCTATCTGCAAATACATGACGCTGAGAGCAACACCAATATCCTGATGCGCGCACAAGACCAGTCGGTAGGCGTGAGCCATGACCTGATACAATTTATCAAGGCGAATCCGAAGATGTCGTACCAGATAAACTAGGATATGGAGCGCCAAATAACTAAAAGATGGTATTTTTTTTGCAAAAAGTTGGCAGATAGTTTGTGTATTACACGAATATTGCTTATCTTTGCAGTACCCATTTAGGTGGGCGCAAATAACAAGAAAAAAGAATAAATAAAATAAGGTAAGAAAATGGAAGTAACAATTACAACAGAAAACTTCGAGAGTTACAAGAATGGCGAGTTGCCATTGGTAGTAGATTTGTGGGCTACTTGGTGCGGTCCTTGCCGCCAAATTGCCCCTATCGTATCTGAGCTTGCTGGCGAATATGATGGCAAGATCGTAGTTGGTAAGTGCGATGTAGAGGAGAATGACGACATCGCCATGGAGTTTGGTGTTCGCAACATCCCTACTATCCTCTTCTTCAAGGGTGGCCAGTTGGTGGACAAGTTCGTGGGCGCAGCTTCTAAGGCTACTCTCAACGAGAAGTTCCAGGCTCTCTTGTAATTCAAAAAAAGAATATTCGTCTCTGTGAAGAGACCTCATTTTGACTTAAAAGTAAATAAAAGGCTGACACGACATCACATCGTGCCAGCCTTCGTTTTTAATGGAAATTTTCTATATTCTTGTATTTATAGATTCGTTTAATTATGTACGAGAGTTCCTATCTCCTCGCCGTCCATCACCTTCTTCAGGTTGCCCACTACATCCATGTTGAATACATAGATAGGCAGGTTGTTCTCCTTACACATGGTAGTGGCAGTGAGGTCCATCACCTTCAAGCCCTTGGTATAGATCTCATCGTAAGTGATGTCCTTAAACTTGGTGGCGGTAGGATCCTTCTCTGGATCGGCAGTATAGATGCCATCCACGCGAGTACCCTTGAGCATCACGTCGGCCTCTATCTCGATGCCACGGAGCGAAGAGCCTGTATCTGTGGTGAAGTAAGGGCTACCAGTACCGGCAGAGAAGATGCAGATGTATCCCTGCTCCATAGCCTCGATGGCCTTCCACTTGGTGTAGAACTCGCCAATAGGCTCCATGCGGATGGCTGTGAGCACCTTGTTCTTCACGCCCAATGCACCGAGGGCACTGCTCAATGCCAGCGAATTGATGACCGTGGCGCACATACCCATCTGGTCGCCCTTCACACGGTCGAAGCCCTTCTGGCTGCCGCTCAATCCACGGAAGATATTGCCACCGCCTATCACGATGCCTATCTGCACACCCATCTCGTGAACTTCCTTGATCTGCTTAGCATAATCACTCAAGCGCTCTGGGTCAATGCCAAAACTCTGCTTGCCCATCAAGCTCTCACCGCTCAACTTTAAAAGTATTCTCTTAAACTTTGCCATAATATTTTGAATTTATATTTTACAAAAACTTTAGTTCACCGAAAGCATAGGAACGAATCACGCCCTGCTTATCGTGAAGAATGAGATGCCCATCATCCTCTACCTCGACGAAGGCTCCCTCAAACTTGCCGTCCTGGTCCTCATACCCATGATAACCCTTGCGGCGATAGAGCGAGAGATGATAGATGCCCGAAACATCCTGATAGTCGGCTCTTCTCAGCAGCTCATAATATCTTTCGAATGCCTCGAGAATCTTCTGCAACACCTCTTCCCTATCCACCTCGTGTCCCAAGATTTGAGCCAAAGACACGGGATTGGGGGCATCGCTCAAGAACTGGGTCTGATTGATATTGATGCCAACACCAAAGATGCAACGCTTGATGCCACGGGAGTCGACGGCTGTCTCTATCAGCGTGCCGCTTATCTTCTTGTCATTCCAGTATACATCATTAGGCCACTTGAGCGTGAAACCTTCGGCGTATGTATCCAGCGCCTCCTTGATGGCTAGCGCACCTGCCTCGGAAAGCAAGAACTGCTGACGAACGGGCACCCAGCGAGGGCAAACCAAGAGGCTAAACAAGAGGTTCTTGCCTCGCTCTCCCTCCCAAGTATGCGAACCCTGCCCCTTGCCGCAGGTCTGATAGTCGGCAACGGCAACGGTGAGCGCTTCTTCATCGTATGAATCCAGATTCTTGAGGAATCTGTTAGTAGAATCTATCTCCTGTAATCTGATGATATTCGTTTTCATTACACCTTATTATATATATTATATGACAGCCTAGATGACGAGCATCGGATTGAAGGCATCCTTCAAGTGTTCGATGTGGCGCACCTGCCTAGCCTCGCCCACGATGGATATGATGTCGAATCTTACTTCCTTATCCATACCGCAAGTCTTGAGATAGGCATTGGCTGCCACAGCCAGATTGCGCATCTTGCGCTTGTCTACAGCCTGCTCCGGCTCTTGCAGTTCGGCGGCAGTGCGGGTTTTCACCTCTATAATCACCAAGGTTTCGCCATCGGGCGTGAGGGCTATGATATCGAGGTCACGATGCTCCAAGCGCCAGTTGCGCTCCAAGATGACGTAGCCCTCATCTTCCAAGAAGAGAGCAGCCTCATCTTCTCCCCATTTGCCCAATTCATTATGTTCTGCCATCGTTTTATCCATTTATTGTGCCCTAAAAGCACGATTACCTTGCAAAAATAACATTTTTCCTTCACACTTCAAACTTTTTTATGTATTTTTGCATAACAAAATAACAGAAAACGATAAAACATGGAAGATATCAAGAAAAAAGACGAAGAATATATGCGCCGAGCCCTGATGGAAGCGCAGGCTGCATTTGATGAAGACGAGATACCAGTGGGAGCTATCATCGTATGCAAAGACCGCATCATCTCGCGAGCTCACAACCTCACGGAGATGCTCACCGACGTTACTGCCCATGCCGAAATGCAAGCCATCACATCGGGTGCCAACCTACTGGGCGGAAAATACCTGAAGGATTGCACCCTCTACGTGACGGTGGAACCCTGCGTGATGTGTGCCGGAGCCTTGGGATGGGCACAGATTAGCCGCGTGGTGTATGGAGCCAGAGACGAGAAGCGTGGGTATACAAAATATGCGCCCGATGCACTGCATCCTAAGACACAAGTTACATCGGGCGTATTGGAAGATGAGTGCCGCGCACTCATGCAAGATTTCTTTGCTAGAAAGAGATAAGTCTATTACTTAACCTGAACTACGAGATACTTGCTGGTGCTCCAGAAGATCTGAGGGTTGGTGATGCGCAGAGTGTACTGCTTGTTGGCATCACGCACCAGGGTATAAGAGCTAGATGGATGGGTGGTGAGAAGCTTGGCGCTCTTAGACATCAACTTGATCTCTGAGACGTCACGGATATCCACCTTGGTGAAGTAGTTCTTATTGAAATTGCCTGTCATCACCTTGCCACCACCAATGATATGCTGCTCCTTGAGTTCCTTCTTGGTGCCGAATACGTACCAAGCGGTGTTGAGCTGCTTGTCCTGGCTATTGATGGTCTCGCCCTGCTTGCGGTTCACGCTGGTGAGACGGTTAGACTTAGTGTGCAGATTGTTGATGGTCTCATCAAGTTCTGCGATATGAATGTCCTTGCTATCCAACTCCTGGCGAAGTTGCTGGAGCTGCTTGTCCTTAGCCTCCAACTGCTTGGCGAGGTTGGCAATGGTCTTCTTGAGCTGCTCGCTCTGTAAGGTGCCGTTGGCAAGCTGCTTCTCCAACTTAGCCAAGAGCTCACGGTTCTGCTTCATGCGGTTGGCAATGAACTGCACGTCCTCCTTGAGCTGCTGCTTCTTGTTGACGCCCTCACCATTCTTGATCAGGCTCACACGATTCTCAGCCTCGCTAATCTGCTGGAATCCCTCCTCAATGTCGTTGATAGTACCCATCAAGTCATTGATTTCACTATCCTTCTGAGCGATAATACCATTCAGTGAATCAGACTGATTAACACCAGCCTGGTCGGCTGAATTCTTGCTGCCGTTGTTACAACCAGCCAAGCAAAGGGCTGCCAAGCATGCCACAAAAAATAGCTTTTTCATAATTATTCTCCTTAATTATAAATTTATTCTTGATACTTATTTTTTTTACGCTCTTCGCGTCGCTTTTCTTTTAGTTCTTCCTTGAGTTGCTTAGGGTCTTTGCCTGCCAATACGATGACAAACTCGCCCCTTGGCTCTGTCTCCTCAAAGTGGGCTATCACCTCAGCTAACGTGCCACGCACACTCTCCTCATGCACCTTGGATATCTCGCGGCAGCAACTCACCAGCCTATCCTCGCCAAAGACCTCGGCAAACTGCTGCAGGGTCTTCACCACTCGATAAGGCGACTCATAGAATATCATCGTGCGCACCTCATCCCGGAGCGACTCCAGATAAGTCTGCCTGCCCTTCTTCTGCGGAATGAATCCCTCGAAACAGAACCTGTCGCAAGGCAATCCCGAGGAAACGATGGCTGGGATGCAAGCAGTAGGTCCTGGCAAAGTCTGCACCGTGATGCCAGCCTTAGCCGCCTCACGAGCCAGATAGAAGCCTGGGTCGCTGATGCCTGGTGTACCCGCATCGCTAATCAGGGCGATCGTTTCACCTGCCTTCAAGCGGTCTACGATGCCCGCCGAAGTGCCATGTTCATTAAACTTATGATGTGCAACCAAGCGATTTCGAATATCGAAATGCTTCAGCAGGACACTCGACGTGCGCGTGTCCTCCGCAAGCACAAGATCAGCCTCTTTCAAGATTCTGATGGCTCGCATTGTCATGTCCTCCATGTTGCCAACTGGAGTCGGTACGATATATAATATGCCCATACGGGGTACAAATGTAGTTAATAAATCTTTCATAACAAAAAAAGTCGGCGTTTCTTTGCATTTTTTAAAACCTTATTATTAATTTTGTCCCCGAAATGACAGAAAATCTAATTGGGGAGGCACACCGTCCCGGAAGAATTGAAGTGGTGTGCGGGTCTATGTTCTCTGGCAAAACAGAGGAATTGATCCGAAGAATGAAGCGAGCTAAGTTCGCCAAGCAGAAGGTGGAAATATTCAAGCCTTCGCTGGATACTCGTTACTCCGAGGAAGATGTAGTGAGCCATGATCAGAACTCTATCCGATCCACTCCTATTGACTCTTCTGGATCCATCCTCTTATTGGCTTCGGATATCGACGTGGTTGGTATCGACGAGGCCCAGTTCTTGGACAATGGCTTGGTTGAGGTTTGCAATGAGCTAGCCAATCGTGGGGTGCGCGTCATCGTGGCGGGCCTCGACATGGACTACAAGGGCGTGCCCTTCGGTCCTATCCCTGCCCTATGCGCCATCGCCGATGAAGTGACCAAGGTGCATGCCATCTGCGTGAAGTGCGGCGCCCTGGCGTATGTGAGCCATCGACTGGTGCACAATGACAAGCGAGTACTCCTGGGTGAGAAGGACGAGTATGAGCCTCTCTGCCGCGAATGCTACCAAAAGGCTATCAGAAACGAAGAGTGAAGAACGAAGAGTGAAGAACGAAGAGTGAAGAATTCAATAGCATTAGCTAATCATAAAGTTCAAAGTTCAAAACTCAAAGTTCAAAACTCAAAGTTCAAAGTTGAAAATTCAAAGTTTGAATATTATGCCAAAGGAAATTACATTTGACCGATTTATCCGATGGGCTGGCATTGCCCTCATCGTCTTGGCGGTGTTGTTCATCACCAATTATCTGAGCGAGGTATTGCTACCTTTCTTCATAGCATGGTTCTTTGCCTATCTGCTCTACCCTGTGGTGAAGTTTATCGAGAATAAGCTCCATGTCAAGGTGCGTGCGCTCTCCATCATACTGGCCATGGGAGCGGCTATCGCAGTCATAGGCGGTGTATTGTGGCTCATCATCCCTCCGATGATAGACCAGTTTGATAAATTGGGAGATGTACTCACCCGATGGCTGCATCAGACTACCCACACCAACAATCTCACGGCGCTCATCAAGCACTGGCTGCAAGACAACCAAGCCCAGATAGAGCACTTCTTGAAGAGCAAGGACTTCAGCGATGCCCTCAAGACTACGATGCCTAAACTCTTCTCCGTAGTGGGACAGACTGCCAATATCCTCATCAGCATCGTGGCATCGATGATTACATTATTATATATGTTCTTCATCCTGCTCGATTACGAGACGCTGACAGCCAACTGGGTGCGCATCTTCCCTAAGAAGAATCGTCCTTTCTGGCATTCGCTGATGCAAGATGTGGAGCGAGAGCTCAACAACTATATCCGCGGTCAGGGCATGGTAGCACTGTGCATGGGCATCATGTTCTGCATCGGTTTCACCATCATCGGTTTCCCGATGGCCATAGGTCTGGGCATCCTGATAGGCATCATGGACTTGGTGCCATATCTGCACACCTTCGCCCTCATCCCTACAGCCTTCCTTGCCATGCTCAAGGCTGCAGATACTGGGCAAAACTTCTGGCTGGTATTCGGCTTGGCAGTATTGGTATTCTGCGTGGTGCAGATCATAACCGACATGGTGGTAACACCTAAGATTATGGGCAAGGCCATGGGACTGAACCCAGCCATCTTACTTCTGAGCCTCTCCATTTGGGGAGCCTTGTTGGGTTTCATCGGCTTGATTGTGGCATTGCCACTCACCACCCTTCTCATCGCATACTGGCAGAGGTATGTAACGAAAGAGAAGCCCAAATACGACGCAGTGGAAGATGTCGTTTCTTCGGATTTAACGACCGAAACGAAGGGGAAAAGCAGCCAAGAAGCTGATATTTTGCCCGAAAATAAAGAAAAATAGCAAAAAAGCGACTAAATATTTGGTTATTTGAAAAATATGTCGTACCTTTGCACTCGCTTTTCAAGCAAAAGTTGGAGATTGACTCGCTAGCTCAGCTGGTAGAGCACAACACTTTTAATGTTGGGGTCATGGGTTCGAGCCCCATGCGAGTCACTGGTTCTTCAATAAAAAAGGATTTCCCCAATCGGAAATCCTTTTTTGTTTTCGGGATTTGGCGCAGTTGGTAGCGCACACGTCTGGGGGGCGCGAGGTCGCTGGTTCGAGTCCAGTAATCCCGACAATTTTTCAAACGGAACTTTTTCATGGTATTCTCGCTATTTCTCACCACAGACTGATATCAGCCTTCGCTTCTATCTTCTTCTCTATATTATCCGGTAGCTTGGAGAAGAAGTCATAGCCGGTGATGCGCTCCACCTCATCGATGGAATTCATAAATTCATTTTTCTTCTTGCCCTTCTGCGACTGATTGCGGCAAATGAAACCGATGGCTTGGGGATTCTTGCCCGTGCGCAAGATGACCTTGAAAAAGGCATCGGGCACCAGCACCTTGTTCTTGCCTAACTTGCGATGCTGCTTGTTCAGGAACACAGGGCCACAGACGATGTATACCTTGCCATACTTCTTAGCCCAGGTGCGACATTGTTGCTCAATGGTATTCCATACACCTGCATTCAGACTGTGGTTCTGGGGGCACATGTTGGTCATCAAGAAGCACTCGTTCATTGCCTTCTGGCTCCACTTGTTATCTCCCGCAGGGCACATGTGGCCCCTGTCATAGCCACTATTGTAGTAATCTGCCTTGGTCCCCTTAGGCGAAGGCATGTCCATATCATCCTCAAAATCAGCACGAGGCAAATTGCCAGACGCATGCTCACGAGTCAGTACCCAAGCCACCCAGTTAGGCTGTCGGGTATCATGATTATAAGACACGGTGTAGGCAGTGCGGTGCTTGATGGTTTGCGACAACTTGCCCTTATAGATGGGGATTTCCAAACCTGCCACATCCGTCTGGCTCGGCATGAAAGATGGCATCAGCATCAGTGCCATCAACGCCAAGAGCCAAATGCAGCTTCTTGACTTCCATTTACTGCTCATTAATCTTCTCATTATCTTCTATTTTTAGTTGATTATGCCACAAAAGTAGCATTTTATGTGGAAGAGATAGAAGAATTAACTGATATTAACTAAGAAAAGATGCAAGATTTTTATATCTTTGCGTTTTAATAGTGCTAGAAAACAGAAAATAGCGCAAAATAAAAAAAGGAAAATAGTGCAAGAACAAAATAAATAACATAAATAATAGATTAAAGAAAATGAAGAAGATTAAGTTACTTTCAGTATTGGCAATGAGCCTCTTGGCTTTTGCTTTCACATCATGTAATACAGGCGACAGCGATGGATTCCAGTGGCCTACACCTCAGGAGTCCCAGGCTCTCTTCAGCCAGATTCAGGGCATGCACAATGGTGGAATCCTCTTCCCTGGCAGCGTAGGCACTACAGATGCAGAGAAGTTTGACAAGGATTCTGTTACCACTTATTGCTATGTAACTCCTAGCGATAGTATGCTAACCATGAGACAGGTTGAGGTAAGCAAGTTTGCTAAGTATTTCAACGATGCAACACTGAAAGCAGAAGTTGAGAAGTTGCCTGCACAGGACTTGAAGATCAAGTTGGTGCCTTACAACTACAATCAGCAGATGTTTATCACTGCAACTCAAGACATCACTTACACCAACGCTGATGGCAAGAAGGTGCAGATTCAGTTCTACAGCGGCTTGAGCAACTATAGCTTAGCTTACATCGGCACAAAGAAGACCAACAACAAGAAGGAGCTCGGTGTATATATCACTCCAGGAAGAGTGCTCGTAGATGGTCAAACTAAGACCAGTGCCCTGAAAACATACACTTATGGCGGCTATGCACAGGCTTACTGCGCTATGCTCGAGATGGAGCTCTAAGTAAGAAACTTACACTTACAAATATATATGTTAATACTCTCTTAAAAATTAAACAAAAGAAAACTATTAGAGGCGCAATCTTCGGGATGAAGGTTGCGCCTCGTCGTTTTTTTGAGATTACGATATAGATTTGCTTAATCTTTCTTCCATAGCTTGGTCATATCCTCCAGGGTCTTGCCCTTGGTCTCTGGCACCAGCTTCCATACGAAGATGGCAGCGAGGATACAGATGACGCCATACAAGCCATAGGTGAACCAATAACCCATACTGTTGGCGAGTGGCACGAAGGATGTAGAGACTATCCAGTTGAATATCCACTGGAAGGCTACGGCGATGGCTACGGCAGCGCCACGGATGGTATTAGGGAATACCTCGGCGATGAGCACCCAGCAGATAGGACCCCATGAGAACATGAAGCTAGCTGAGTAAACCATGATGGATACCATGCAGAGCAACTGCAAGTTAGGATTGCCAAAGGTGATAGCCACACCAATGGCTCCCAATGCCATACCCAGCGAACCCACGATGAGCAGAGGTTTTCTGCCCAATTTCTCTACTGTGAAGATAGCCACACAGGTAAAGCCCAGGTTCACAATACCATTGAACACGGTGAGCACCATAGGGTTATCAAATCCCATTGCCTCATAGATACGAGGAGCGTAATAGAGCACAGCGTTGATACCCACAGCCTGCTGGAATACAGAGAGCATCACACCCACGAAGATGCAGAGGAAGCCGTAAGTCATCAACTTCTCAGTCTTCTCGGTAACTGTATTCTTGATTTCATCCAATATCTTCTTAGCCTCGGCAGCGCCATTGATACGAGCCAAGATGCGCTCTGCCTTCTCGTCCTGACCCACCATGGCTAGATAACGAGGAGTCTCTGGCACGAAGCAGATGAGCAGGGCAAACAAGCCCGCTGGCACCATCTCCGATCCAAACATGTATCTCCAGCCCGTCTCGATAGCCCAAGAAGCATCAGTAGGATTCATGATCTGGTTCAATCCATTGCCGATGCTCTGGATGGCAGGAGCGATGTGATCGCCAAGGATAAAGAAATTGACGAAGTAAACCACCAGCTGACCGAAGATGATGGCAAACTGGTTCCAGCTCACCAGCATACCGCGGATGTTGCTAGGAGCAATCTCACCGATATACATAGGACAGACGGCAGAAGCCAAGCCCACACCGATACCACCAATGACACGATAGATGTTGAAGACGATGAGCAATGTGAGGTTAGGCTCACCCTTAGGCAGAATCATGGTCTCAGGGAACATGGATCCCCATGCTGAGATGAAGAACATCACTCCAGCGAAGATGAGCGAGCGCTTGCGTCCCCAGTTGGAGGCGAGCACACCCGACAACGCCGAACCGATGATACAGCCTATCAAGGCACTGGAGCTAGTAAAGCCATGCCAGAAGTCTGTATACTGGAAATCACTTGCACCCATGAAGAATGCCTGCAAACCCTTCTCGGCTCCCGAAATCACAGCGGTGTCGTAACCGAAAAGCAAGCCACCCAAAACGGCGACCATCACAATTGAGATAAGATAGGCTTTAGAGCCCGATTGATTTTGTTCCATTATTTTTAGGTCTAATTTGTTTATTTCTTATTAGAGTTTTGCTAGTTTCTGTTTAGAGAAACGCATTTTCTTTTAAAATATTACGTATAAACTGCTATTTTCCCCCATTTTTTTTGTAAATTTGCAACCAAAAAGAAGAAAAATAGATATTACGTAATATGAACATAGCAGAATTTCTACATAATGAGGGCGGCAAGCGAGGCTTTTCGTTCGAGGTTTTACCTCCTCTCAAGGGCAATGGCACAGGGGCTCTTTTCCGCACCATCGATGCCCTGAAGGAGTTTGGACCAAGATTCATCAACATCACCACTCACCACAGCGAGTATGTGTATAAGGAGTTGGAGAATGGACTGCTCACCCGCCTGCGCATGCGTCGCCGTCCGGGCACAGTAGCCATCGCCGGAGCCATCCAGAACAAGTATGACATCCCGGTGATTCCTCACGTCATCTGTAGCGGTGCCACCAAGGAAGACATCGAGTATGAATTGCTCGACCTCCAATTTCTCGGCATTTCCAATGTACTCTTGCTGCGTGGCGACAAGGCGAAGGAAGACCGCCAGTTCACCCCTACCGCCAATGGTCATGCCCATGCCACCGACCTCTTGAAGCAAGTGGCTCAATTCAATGAGGGCTTCTTTGCCGATGGCACCCCTATCAAGCACCCAGGCGAAAAGTTCTGCTATGGCGTGGCTTGCTATCCAGAGAAGCATGAGGAAGCCCCTAACATGGAGCAAGACATGCAGCACCTCTTGGAGAAGCAGCAGCTAGGCGCCTCTTACGCCGTAACCCAGCTTTTCTATGACAATGAGAAGTTCTACGCATTTGTGGAGAAGGCTCGCCAGATGGGCATCACCATGCCTATCATCCCAGCCATCAAGCCCTTTGCCAAGTTGAGCCAGCTCACCGTGGTGCCAAAGACATTCCACTGCGACATCCCTGAGGAGCTAGCCCAGGAGGTATTGAAGTGCAAGACGGATGATGACGCCAAGGCTCTCGGCATAGAATGGACCGCCGCGCAGGTGAAGGATCTCTTCGAGCACGGATACAACAATGTTCACTTCTTCACTGTTTCGGCAGTGGATAGCGTGAAGCAAATAGCTAAAATCTTATTTTAAATGTTAAGAAAAGAAGTCATAGGTCAGCAAGATATATGGAGCCGTCTGATGGAGATGGTTCAGGAGAATCGTGTGCCCCACGCACTGATGTTCTGCGGTCCGCAGGGCTGCGGCAAGCTAGCCATGGCATTGGCTTTTGCCAGTTATCTGCTGGGCGAGCGCGAGTCTGCCCCTGAAGAGTTGACCGAAGAGCAGAAGCGCACCCAAGCCATGCTGCGCAAGTGGGAGCACCCCGACCTGCACTTCACCTTCCCCACCATCAAGACCTCTGACATGGGCGGCGACCACAACCCCGTGAGCCTCGACTTCATCAAGGAGTGGAAGGAAATGCTGCTGAGCCAAGGTCCATACGTGCTGATAAGCGACTGGATGCAGCGGATGGGAAAATCGGATGCCGACTTCAACAAGCAAGCCATCATCACGGTAGAGGAAACCGACAACATCTCCCGGGAACTGAGCATGATGTCGAGCCAGGGAGGCTACAAGATCAGCTTGATATGGCTGCCCGAGAGAATGAACATCCAGGCTGCCAACAAGATACTGAAGCTACTGGAAGAACCTCCTCGCCAAACGCTCTTCCTGCTGGTGAGCGAGAACCCAGAGCTCTTGCTCGAAACCATCAGGAGCCGCACCCAGCGACTGGACTTCAAGAAGATAGACAATGACTCGCTGGAGCAAGCCCTCATAGAGCGAAGAGCCTTGGCACAGGAGATGGCGCACCGAATAGCCCGCATAGCCAATGGCAACTGGAATGCGGCTCTGGAAGAACTAGATTCGGGCAATGAGAACAGACAGCATCTGGACATGTTTATCATGCTGATGCGCCTGGCCTATATGCGCAACATCCACGACCTGAAGAAATGGAGCGACGTGGTGGCTACCTTCGGAAGAGAGAAGCAGAAGCGCATGCTAGACTACTTCATGCACATGCTCAGAGAAAGCTTCATGTACAACTTCCGCAATCCGGAGCTCAGCTATATGACGCAAGAGGAAGAGAACTTTGCCCGAAACTTCGCCCGATTCATCAACGAGGCGAACATCATCGACATCTCCAACCTCTTCGAGGAGTCAAAGCGATTTATCGCCCAGAATGCCAATCCTAAGATCGTATTCTTCGACTTGGCGCTAAAGATCATCGTACTGCTCATCAGGAAGTGAGGAAGTTAGGAGTGAGGAGTTTGGAGTTAGGAGTGAGGAGTTAGGAGTTAGGAGTTTGGAGTGAGGAGGGCGAAAGCCTGAATTATTCATTCTTAATTATAAATTATAAATTAAAATATAAAACATCGTGGACTACAAGAATATGAAATTCAGAATGTTTCATGGATGCGACAGAGGGCTCTGTTGTAAGGCTGTGGGCAGACAAGACCGACAGTTGAACACATACGACTGGCTCGCCGACGTACCAGGAAACGCTGAGAGCACCGACCTCGTGGAGGTGCAATTCAAGAATACCCGCAAGGGATATTATCATAATGTGAACAACCTTGACCTGAAGAAGGGCGACATCGTGGCTGTGGAGGCTAACCCTGGCCATGACATCGGAGTGGTAACGCTCACCGGAAGACTGGTAAAGCTGCAAATCAAGAAGGCTAACCTCAAGTCGATGGACGACATCAAGCGCATCTATCGCCTAGCCAAGCAGACCGACCTGGACAAGGCAAAGGAGGCTAAGAGCCGTGAGCACGACACCATGATACAGAGCCGCCAGATAGCCAAGGACCTGGGCTTGAAGATGAAGATAGGCGACGTGGAGTATCAGGGCGATGGCAACAAAGCCATCTTCTACTATATCGCCGACGAGCGTGTAGACTTCCGCCAGCTCATCAAGGTGCTAGCCGATACCTTCCACGTGCGCATCGAGATGAAGCAGATTGGTGCTCGCCAGGAAGCTGGTCGCATCGGTGGTACGGGTCCTTGCGGCAGAGAGCTCTGCTGCGCCACATGGATGAAAAACTTTGTGAGCGTGAGCACCAATGCTGCCCGCTATCAGGACATCTCGCTCAATCCTCAGAAGCTTGCCGGCATGTGCGCCAAACTGAAATGCTGCCTCAACTACGAGGTGGACAACTACGTGGAGGCGAGCCGCAAGTTGCCTCCTAAGGATGCCGTGCTGCAAACTGCCGATGGCGAGTTCTATCAGTTCAAGGTAGACATCCTGGCAGGTCTCATCACCTACTCTTCAGACAAGAACCTTGCCTCTAACTTGGAGACCATCACCGTGGAGCGTGCCAAGGAAATCTTGGAGATGAACAAGGCTGGCGAGAAACCACTCAGCCTGATGGAGAATGGCAAGGCTAAGCCAGTGGCTAAGTCGAGCGACCTCTTGGCAGAAGCCGACTTGAGTCGATTTGACAAGAACAAGCGCAGAAAGAGAAACAATAATAATAGAGGTCGTGAACGCGATAACCGCCGTCCACAAAATAATGCTGAGGCAGGACCAAAGCCTCAGAATACAGAGGGAGCTAAGAAGCCTCAGAGCAACAATGAAGGTCAGCGTCCTCAGAATGGCGAAGGTCAACGTGCTCAGAATGGCGAGCGCCGACAGAAGAACGGCTATCGCCGCCCCAAGAAAGGTAACCGCCGTCGCGACTTCAACAGGAAAGACGACAAGAAAGAGGAATAAGAGAAAAGAGGAATAACATAAGAAAATGAGAAAACTAATATATCTCATCATGGCAGTGGGAGCAACATGGTTGCTCCCATCTTGCAATCACTCTACTGTCTTTGATCAGTATGCTCATACTCCGATAGCAGGCTGGGAGAAAAACGACACCCTCTCCTTCGAGGTGGCGCCACTGGCAGAGGCTGGCACCTACCAGCAAAGCCTGGGGCTTCGCATCACGGGCGATTACCCCTTCATGAGTCTCACGCTCATTGTGAAGCAAACCATCTTCCACAACAAGCGCAAGGTGCTATCAGAATGCAAGATAGACACCGTGAACTGCGAGCTCATCGACAAGAATGGCGTGAGCAAGGGTCAGGGCATCAGCTACTATCAGTACAATGTGCCCATCAATCTGTATCAGATGCACCAAGGCGACTCCATCCACATCGCCGTGCAGCACGATATGAAGCGAGAGATTTTGCCAGGAGTGAGCGACATCGGCATCAAGATTACGAAGTCAGAATTATCTAGCAAGAAATAAGCTCCAGCTACACTTGAAGCAAAAGAGCAAGAAATAAGCCCCAGCTCTACCATTGAGCTGAGGCTTATTTTTTCTTATACCTTAATTATAGTTTGTTTCTTATACCTTATTATATATATACGCTGTCTAGCTTCTCACCAGGTTTCTGCCTGCATCTATTCTCAGGAAGATGAAGAGCAGGATGGTGAATCCCCAGAGCGAACTACCACCATAACTGAAGAATGGCAGCGGAATACCAATCACTGGCGTCAAGCCCAGCACCATGCCCACATTAATAAATAGGTGGAAGAGGAACACACTGAGCACGCAATAGCCATAGATTCTTCCAAACTTGAACGGTTGCCGCTCCGCCAGATGCATCAGTCGCAATATCAGAGCCAGGAAGAGCAGCAATACGCCTGCCGAACCCAAGAATCCTTCCTCCTCGCCCACCGTGCAGAAGATGAAGTCGGTATCCTGCTCTGGCACGAACTTGAGCTTGGTCTGCGTTCCGTTGAGAAATCCCTTGCCCTGCAAGCCTCCCGAACCGATGGCAATCTCGCTCTGATGCACATTATATCCAGCACCAGCCAAGTCTTCGTCCAGTCCCAAGAGCACGTTGATGCGCACTCGCTGGTGAGGCTCCATCACATTGTTGAGCACATAGTCGGCACTATAGAAGAAGGCGATGCTGCCGATGGAGAAGATGGAGATGAGGAAATAATTCCTGAATCGAGTCTTCAGTCCCTGATACACCAGGAAGCCTATCATGGCGGCGCAAAGCAAGAGCTGAATCCATACCACATCGAATGGGATGACATAGGTAGAGAAGAGGGAGAAGACGAGCGTGATGCCCACCGAATAGCCCAGGATGATGAGTGCGTGCTTCTTATTGCCCGTGTAGGAATTGACCAAGCCCGCAGTAAAAATCTGCACCATGAGCAGCACCACAAACTTGCCCACCGAGGTGTAAGTATCCCACATCATCACATTCTCATACTTCACTCCCACAACGAAGTAAGCCACCATCGACACGCCCGTGAAGAGGATGGCTCCCGGCATGCCCTCGCGATAGAGCATGAGGAAGAAGGCTGAATAGACCAGTGCCGAACCCGTCTCCCTCTGACCCACGATGCAGATCATAGGCAGCACGATGATGCCCACCGCTGCCAAGAAATGCTTGGTCTTCTGGATATTGAAGCCATAACTAGACATAAACTTAGCCACAGCCAGCGCCGTGGCAAACTTGCCAAACTCGGCAGGTTGCAGTCTTAAAGGTCCCAATACCAGCCAAGAGTGAGAGCCCTTGATGCTATGCGGATTGAATATCGTGGCGAAGAGCAGCAATATCAACACGCCATAGATGACATACGAGAAGGTATCATAGAAGCGGTCGTCGAGCATCAGGATGACGAATCCCAAGGCTATCGACGTGCCTATCCAGATAATCTGCATGCCCGAGCGAGCACTGAGGCTGAATATATCATTGTCACCATAAGTATAGCTAGCACCGCAGACGCTCACCCATCCAAAGACGAGCAGCGCCAGATAGATGCCTATCGTCCACCAGTCGAGTGAGCGAAGCACACTTGGTTGTTTTGTATCTGCCATGAATGATAAATTATTAATAACGAATCCCCCATCATAATCAATTTGGAATTCTTAATTCTTAATTATTAATTCTCAATTATCTCATTATCTGCTGCTAGAGCCGTAGGCGATGCGACGAGCCTGCATCTCTGCAGCTTGCTTCTCGGATGATGGCGAGAGCTTGCCATGCAGGTATTGCTCCATCATCAGTCCGCCGATAGGCACACCATAGTCGGCACCCCAGCCACCATTCTCCACATATACGGCGATGGCTATCCTAGGGTTGTTCATCGGAGCAAAGCCCATGAACACGGAGTGGTCGTGGCCACGGTTCTGGGCGGTACCCGTCTTGCCGCAAGGCTCAAAGTCGTAGCGAGCCAGCATCTTACAAGTACCCTTGAGCGCCGAACTGCGCATGCCGGCTACCACATAGTTGTAGGCTCGCTTCGAAGCCTTGGTATAGTGGCGTCGGGTATAGAGCGTATCGAGAGGTTCCCCCTGCACCTTGCGCACTACGTGGGGCACGTAGTAGTAGCCCCTGTTGGCGATGGTGGCGCCCAGGTTGGCTATCTGCAGTGGCGTGAGGTTTACCTCGCCCTGACCGATGGAGATACTGATGATGGTGAGTCCGTTCCAGGAGCCTCGGTATGCCTTGTCATAGAACTGGGCGTTAGGTATCAGTCCTCGCTTCTCGCCCGGCAGGTCGATGCCCAGCTTGTAGCCGAATCCCATGCTCACCATATAGTCGCGCCAGGTGGTCATGGCATCTTGCACGGTCTTATACTTGCGTCGGTTGCCCATCATATGGTAGAGTCCCCAGCAGAAGTAACCGTTGCATGAGGTGCTGATGGCATCCACCAACGCTATAGGCGATGGGTGGCCGTGGCAGCCCACGTGGAGTCCCTTATAGGAAAATCCGTGATTACAAGGGAAGGCGGTGCCCGGGGTGATGATGCCCTCGGTGAGATAGGTCAATGCCTGGGTGGTCTTGAATGTAGAACCCGGAGGATATTGTCCCATGATGCTTCGGTTCAGCAAGGGTTTCCAAGGGTTTTGCGACAGATAGCGATGCATCTTGCCCCTCATTCTGCCCACCAGTCGGCGAGGGTCGTAGGTAGGCGATGACACCATAGCCAGCACTTCGCCCGTTCTTGGGTCTATCGCCACGACACTGCCTATCTTGCCTTGCAGGAGTCTTTCGCCCAGGGCTTGCAGGTTCACGTCGATGCCCAGTGTCAGGTCCTTGCCGGCTATAGGGCGCTGGTCCAGCTTGCCGTTCTGGTAGCTGCCCTGTATTCTGCCGTGGGCATCGCGCAGCAATATCTTCACGCCCTTCTGCCCTCGGAGCTCTTTCTCGTAGTGCTTCTCCAGTCCGAGCTTACCGATGTAGTCGCCCGGCTGATAGTAGTCATCCTCCTCTATGTCGCTCTCCGACACCTCTCCCACATCGCCCAATACGTGGGCAGCGTATGGATAGGTATACTCTCGGATGCTTCGCTTCTGCACATAGAAGCCTGGGAATCGGAACATCTTCTCCTGGAACACGCTGAAGTCCTTGTCCGAAAGCTGACTCATGAAGAGCTGCTGCGTGTAGCGGGAATAGCCCGGATTCTTGGAGCGATCCTTGATGTCGTTCATGCGCTGGATGAAGAATTCCTTGGTGATGCCCAGCGAGTTGCAGAAGTCGGTGGTATCCAGACGGCCACTCTCCTCGTTCATCACTACCATGATGTCGTAAGAGGGCTGATTGTATACCATCAGCTTGCCGTTGCGGTCATAGATGGCTCCACGCGATGGAAATTCTATCTGCTTCAGGAAGGCATTACTGTCGGCATTCTTCTTATAGTCGTCGCTCATAATCTGAAGCGTAAAGAGACGTATCATGTAGATGACCACTATAGCAATGGCCACTCCACCTATCACGTATCTGCGTTTCTCAAGATTGTAATCCAACATATATATTAACTACCTTATTTTTTTCTGAAGTTTTCTACAGCCATGATGAGTATGAGCGTGATGACACTGCTGCCACCGATGCACAATAGCCACTGCACCCAGTTGAAGAAATTGAACGTTTCGAGGGTAAAAAACAATAGATTATAAACGAGTATGATCATCGTTACATAGAGCACAAACTTGCCCGGTCCGATGGTATACATGGATGGCTCCAAGTCGTCGGCGCTATCGCGCGATACGAAGAGCTCCAAGAGGTAAGGTTGCAGCAGTCCGATGGCTGTCATGGAGGCCGCAGCCACACCTGGCGTATTGGCAAATACGTCGATGCAAAGTCCCATCATGAAGCACCATAGCAATATCGCCCAGCGGGGATGGTTGCGGCGGAAGTGGAGCACCATGATGATATAGAGCAAGGGGGTGGCGCAGTTGAAGAGATGGATGTGATTGAACACCAGTCCCTGCACCAGCACGAGCACCACGAAGGTGGCTATTCGTTTTACTAAATCTATACTCATATATGTATTTTGCTAAAATAGAGATGTATCAGTATTTATGGTTTGATGCTGTCTTGGGCTGCGCGCATGATGTCGAGGCGCTCCTTCATGGCAGCATCGTCGATGATGCACACATCGCGCAATTTGCCGAAATCGGTGGAGAGCTTCACCATCACTCTATATGACAGTCCGTCGGCAGAATTGAACACGTGCAATATCTTGCCCACTCTCACGCCTGGAGGGAACACGGCGCTGTAGCCGCTGGTCACCACATAGTCGCCCAGCTTGAAGTGGGCATGGCGTGGCACCTCCTCTACGTATGCCAGGTCCGAGCGTCCGCCCTTCCATCTCAGGTAGCCAAAGTAGCCCCTGCCCTGGATGGTGCAGCTGATGTTCGACTTGGTGTTGAGCACTGGTATCACGATGCTGTAATGCTCTGACACGAGATATACGATGCCCACTACGCCCGTGCCGCTCACTACGCCCATATCCTTGTGGATGCCGTCGGCGCTACCCTTGTCGATGGTCAGCAGGTTGCCCGGCTTGTCGATGCTATTGTCCAGCACCTTGGCTGGTATGAGCCTATAGTTTTGGAGCATGGCAAACTGCCCTCTACGGTAGATGGTGCTGTCCTTGGTCACGTCTACAAGGCTGTCGCTGAGCTGCTGCACCTGGTGTTCCAGATAGGCATTGCGCTGGGTCAGTTCCTGGTTTACCTTGGTAAGCGAGAAGAAGGTGTCGATGGCGGAGTTCCACTCATAGAGCTTGCCCGTCACGGCATTGGCCGAAGAAAACCACGCACTACCCTGGTAGCTGTTGTACTGAAACAGCAGCACCATGCTCACCACTTCGAGAATGAGGAAGACAAACCAATGGTTATATTTCTGCAAAAACTCTAACAGGTTGTGCATACTACATATTATATATGATTAAAATTCCGCAAACGGACAGGAGTGTCCACTTGCGGAACTTAAAATATCTCAATACTTCAATAAAAAAGCTTGCATTATCTCATCAGGAATGAGAATCTGTCCACATTCTTCAATGCGATGCCTGCACCCTTAGCCACGCTGTGCAATGGGTCTTCGGCGATATGGAATGGGATGTTGATCTTATCCTGCAAGCGCTTGTCCAAGCCGCGGAGCAATGCACCACCACCTGAGAGCCAGATACCATTCTTCACGATGTCGGCATAGAGCTCTGGTGGAGTGTTCTCAAGGGCTGAGAGCACTGCGTTCTCTATCTTAGCCACGGTCTTGTCTAGGCAGTGAGCTATCTCCTGATAGCATACTGGCACCTCCATAGGCAGGGCAGTGATGCGGTTAGGACCATGCACGATGAAGTCCTCTGGAGCCTCATCACCCAGGTCGGTAAGAGCAGAACCCACATGAATCTTGATACGCTCAGCCATACGCTCAGATACCTTCACGTTGTGCTGACGGCTCATATACTCTTGGATATCGGCAGTGAGGTCGTCACCCGCAGTGCGGATAGAGTTGTTGGATACGATACCACCGAGCGAGATGACTGCAATCTCGGTAGAGCCACCACCTATATCCACTATCATGTTGCCCTCTGGTGCCTCCACGTCGATACCGATACCGATAGCGGCAGCCATAGGCTCAAAGATCAAGTATACATCACGACCGTCGGCATGCTCAGCAGAGTCGCGCACGGCACGGAGCTCCACCTCGGTAGAGCCAGAAGGCACACCGATAACCATACGGAGTGAAGGTGAGAACAGACGACTGCCGGTGTGAACCATCTTGATCAATCCACGCATCATCTGCTCGCAGGCAGTAAAGTCGGCGATAACGCCATCGCGCAATGGGCGGATAGTACGAATATTGTCATGTGTCTTCTCGTACATCATCTTAGCCTTCTCGCCCACGGCAATCATCTTGTCGGTGCGGCGGTCGAGGGCTACGACAGAAGGTTCGTCTACCACAATCTTATCATCACTGATAATGATGGTGTTGGCGGTACCTAAGTCCATCGCGATTTCCTGAATAAATGAAAAAAATCCCATTTGTTAATCTAAAATCTAATATCTATTTTTAAGCTTAAAAATTAATCATATTTCCGAGAGAATCCCATCCCGACGGAGGTTATCCATCGGGATTTCGATAGCCCCAAGAACGGATTACTTAGCAAACCAAGCGTGGATGGCAGTATCGTAGTGAGAGCTTACGCCGAAGGCACGCTCTGCAAACATCTTGCGATCCTCGATGTCGGTCTCAGCACCCTTCTTCTTGAGGATGTCGAGCAACACGCTGTACTCAGCCTTGCTAGGCACGATAACCACGTCCTTGAAGTTCTTGGCTCCAGCACGAATCAGAGAGATGCCGCCTATATCAATCTTCTCGATGATATCAGCCTCGCTAGCACCGCTAGCCACTGTCTGCTCGAATGGATACAAGTCAACGATTACGAGGTCGATAGAAGGAATCTCATACTCCTCCATCTGCTTCTGGTCGCCCTCGTTGTCACGGCGAGCCAAGATACCTCCAAATATTTTAGGGTGAAGAGTCTTCACACGGCCACCCAAGATGGATGGATATGTGGTAACATCCTCAACTTTCTGACATTCATAACCCAAAGATTCGATAAACTTCTGAGTACCTCCAGTGCTCAAGAATTTTACACCCTCTTCATTCAACTTGGCGAGCAACTCGTCCAAGCCATCCTTGTGGAAGACTGACACCAAGGCAGTCTTGATTTTCTTTGTTTCAGCCATTGTCTATTTCACATTTTAAATGATGGTGCAAAGGTACAAAAAATATTTGGAATAACCAACATTTCCGGGGCAATAATTACATTATTTAAGGGATATAATTGATTTGGCGCAAATCGAGGGTGAATTTAGGGTGAAGAGCGAGGAGGACGAAAGCCGGGAAACGTCCCATTTTGATTACGATTACAATGACAGTAGATTTCCCCCGCAGGTGGTGAGCGATGACAATGACAATTACAGTTTCTTTTTCCGAGCGAAAAAACAGACTGCAATTTTATTTATTTCGCATATTTCAGTTTTTAATGAAGATGCCAAAATGCCCTTTATAGAGTATATATTATATATTTATATATATATATATATAATATAAAATTTTCACTTACAATTTTCAACCACATATACTTAGCAAAATAAAACTGAAATTAGTGAAACAAATGAAATGAAGGGTGCGGAAAATAAAACTGTAATTGTCATTGTCATCGCCATCAGTATACCCTGCGGAAAATAAAACTGTAATCGTAATCATAATCACTTATCTTCATTTCAGGAATACAAAGCTATGAGTTACCACTCGAGAAGCTATGACTTACGACTCATAAAACTATGAGTTACGACCCGCAAAACTATGAGTTTTTTTCTTTAACACAAAAAAGGCCATTTGTTAATGCCGCTTAACACATAACTCAACATCAAAATTTGGCGGTGCCCAATATCATTTGTATCTTTGCAAACAGAATCCACCACAGACAGATTGACAGACAAAATCATCTAAAAAAGCTGCAAATCCCTCAAAATCAGACAAAATGGCAGGAAAACATTCCGTTATCCCCCTCGGGCACACTATTCGCATAAAGGAACAACGTAAGCCGAAAGCGAAAGCTGGAAGCAATAAAAAACAGAACAAACAGAATAATAACAATAAAAAAATATAGAAAGGAGTAAAGATTATGACATTCGACAAATTTACTATCAAGGCGCAGGAGGCGGTACAGGAAGCCGTGAACATTGCGCAGCGAAATGGTCAGCAGACCATCGAACCGGTGCATCTTCTCAGCGGTATCATCGAGAAAGCACCTGATGTAACCAACTATATCTTCCAGAAGTTGGGTATGAACGCCAACCAAATCTCCATGCTTCTGAAGCAAGAGATGCAGCACCTGCCTCGTGTGCAGGGCGCAGGGCAGCCTTACCTCTCTGGCGATACCAACCAAATCTTGATCCATGCCGAGGACATCGCCAAGAAGATGGGCGATGAGTTTGTGAGCGTGGAGCCTATCCTCCTCACCATCACGAAGGGCAACACCACTGCCGCACGCATCCTCAAGGACGCTGGTGCCAACGAGAAGGATATGCTCGCTGCCATCCAGGCTCTTCGCCAGGGACAGAACGTGAAATCTCAGAGTGCCGACGACAACTATCAGAGCCTCGAAAAGTACGCCAAGAACCTCGTGGAGCAAGCCCGCAGCGGCAAGCTCGACCCTGTTATCGGTCGTGACGAGGAGATAAGACGTGTGCTCCAGATTCTCTCCCGCAGAACCAAGAACAACCCTATCTTGATAGGTGAGCCAGGTACTGGTAAAACCGCTATCGTAGAGGGACTTGCAGAGCGCATCGTACGTGGCGATGTACCTGAGAACTTGAAGAACAAGCAACTCTACTCGCTCGATATGGGTGCCCTCGTAGCAGGTGCCAAGTATAAGGGTGAGTTTGAGGAGCGACTGAAGAGCGTCATCAAGGAGGTAACCAATGCCAACGGTCAGATTATCCTCTTCATCGATGAGATTCACACCTTGGTAGGTGCTGGCGGTGGCGAGGGTGCCATGGATGCAGCCAACATCTTGAAGCCTGCCTTGGCTCGTGGTGAGCTGAGAGCCATCGGTGCCACTACCCTCAACGAGTATCAGAAGTACTTCGAGAAGGACAAGGCGCTGGAACGTCGTTTCCAAACCGTCATGGTCAATGAGCCAGACGAGGTGGATGCCATCAGCATCCTGCGTGGTATCAAGGAACGCTATGAGAACCACCACAAGGTTCGTATACAGGATGACGCCTGCATCGCAGCCGTCAAGCTGTCAGAGCGTTACATCTCCGACCGATTCCTCCCAGACAAGGCCATCGACCTGATGGATGAGGCAGCCGCCAAGCTTCGTATGGAGCGTGACTCCGTGCCAGAGGAGCTGGATGAGATCACCCGCCACCTGAAGCAGCTGGAGATAGAGCGTGAAGCCATCAAGCGCGAGAACGACCAGCCAAAGATAGCTCAGCTGGACAAGGAAATAGCCGAGCTGAAGGACAAGGAGCATGACTTCCGTGCTAAGTGGGAGGGCGAAAAGGCTCTCGTCAACAAGATTCAGCAAGACAAGCAAGAGATGGAGAACCTCAAGTTTGAAGCTGAGCGCATGGAGCGTGAGGGCAACTACGAGCGTGTGGCTGAGATTCGCTACTCTAAGTTGAAGGCGCTCGAAGACGACATCAAGAAGATTCAGGAGCAGCTGAAGAGCACCCAGGGCGGCGCTGCCATGGTGCGCGAGGAGGTAACAGCTGACGATATAGCAGAGGTTGTGAGTCGCTGGACAGGTATACCAGTGAGCCGTATGATGCAGAGCGAGCGTGAGAAATTGCTCCACCTGGAGGAAGAACTCCACAAGCGTGTCATCGGTCAGGACGAGGCCATCCAGGCAGTGAGCGATGCCGTGCGTCGCAGCCGTGCCGGATTGCAGGATCCTAAGCGTCCTATCGCCTCATTCATCTTCCTGGGTACCACGGGTGTAGGTAAGACAGAGCTTGCCAAGGCTCTCGCAGAATACCTATTCAATGACGAGTCGATGATGACCCGTATTGATATGAGTGAGTATCAAGAGAAGTTCAGCGTTACCCGTTTGATCGGCGCGCCTCCGGGGTATGTAGGTTACGATGAGGGTGGCCAGTTGACCGAGGCTGTGCGCCGCAAACCATATAGCGTGGTTCTCTTCGATGAGATAGAGAAGGCTCACCCTGATGTCTTCAACACTCTCTTGCAGGTATTGGACGATGGCCGTCTGACCGACAACAAGGGTAGAGTGGTCAACTTCAAGAACACCATCATCATCATGACTTCCAATGCGAGCCGTGATATGCTGAAGAGCACCTTCCGCCCAGAGTTCTTGAATCGTATCGACGACATCATCACCTTCAAGCCTCTCACCAAGGAGCAGATAGCCAGCGTGGTAGAGCTCCAGATGAACAGGGTTAAGAAGATGCTTGAGCCACAGGGCTTCAACCTCCGCTGGACTCCAGCTGCCATCCAGTATCTGGCTGAGGTAGGCTACGACCCAGAGTTTGGTGCTCGTCCTGTAAAGCGTGCCATCCAGGATTATGTGCTCAATGACTTGAGCAAGAAGATCCTTGCCGAGCAAGTGAGCCGTGAGCGTCCGATTACCATCGACCACACCACTGAGGGTGGCTTGGTTTTCGAGAATAAGTAAAAAGTTATTCGTCATCGCTTGTTTAGGCGATGACAATGACAATTACAGTTTAAGATTCCTGACTGTACATTCTTTAGGTTTTATATATTATACAAAAGGTTCCTTCTTGGGAGTTGAATCCCAAGATAGGAACCTTTCTTTTTTGTTATATAGCTTGAAGCAGAAAATGCTGATAAACTTATAATCAATCAATGATGATACCACCCTTAGGCTGGATGGTCACCTTTGCTTTCCCATCCTTACCCACTTTCAAGGTTCTCTTGACAGAGGTAAAGAATTTATCTCCCTTCTTCTTAGGCTGGTCAGTGAGATATTCCACTGTCTTGCCCGCAAACATCGGCAAATCCAAGGTCAGCGTCAAAGGCTTGTCTGTGGCATTGAGTCCGCCCACCATCCATTTGCCATTGTTCTTGGCTGCCGTACCTGCATTCTGAGCGGAAGCCTTGCGAGCCACTACGACATACTGCGTAGGATAACCTGCCAGGAACTTCACGTCGTCCCATGCCGTAGGCACAGCCTTGAGCCAATCCAGCTCCCACTGCGGCACATCCTCTAGGTTGTTAGGATAGAGGCAAACACAGTTGACGCTGCTCTGGTTGGTGATGGCGGTTGCCATCTCGAAGACATCGCTGGTGAAGCGCTGATGACGGCTCTTGTTGTCGCGAGACATATACTTATTCATCATCACGCCACCCCAGTCAAAACTAGCCACGGCATTGCGTGAGAAAGGATGCATCGTCATCTCGAAAGCCTCCTTCTTGGCATGATAGTCGGTGAAATAAACGTTCTCGGAAGCCAAGGCAGCCTCGCTAGCCACATAGTTAGGGTACATACGCTCCCATCCACGAGGCATGGTGCAGCCATGGAAGATGACCTCCAGCCCGTAGTCGTTGGCATCGCTCAGGATATCCTCGTAGAGCTTCATCGTCTCCTGCTTGTCGCCTCCGAAGAAATCCACCTTGATGCCAGCCACGCCTATCTGCTTCATCCACGCCATGTCCTTCTTGCGGGCTATGGAGTTGTTCATCACCTGTCGAGGTGTCTGAGGGGCATCATTCTCAAATCCATTGGAGTTGTACCAGAGCATCAGCTTCACGCCCTTGCCCTGTGCATACTTGCTCAGCTCTGCGATGCGCTCCCTGCCTATCTGCTGGTCCCACCAGTTGTCCACGAGGATAGCCTCATAGCCCTGGGCATCAGCCACATCTATCATCTTCACTTGGTCATCATAGTTGACGCTCTCGTCTTGCCAGATGAGCCAGCTCCAGGTGTAGCGGGCAGGCTTGTAGTTGACGCTTGGCTCATAGAGAGGCTTTACCACATCGTATGGAATGGTGGTCTCCACGATAGGAGCCAGCGATGCGCCCACTGTGATGGTGCGCCAAGGAGTTTCGCCAGGCAATGGGATGCCGGCATACTCCGAGCCCACGCCATTGTTTTCGCCCTTCTGAGGGAAGGTGATGGTATAGCCCTTTTCGGCATCATAGTCGGAGAGTCGGCTGCCAGGATAGGCGCTCGTTACGCCCGTCTCGCTCACCAGCACCCATCCGTCGGTGCCCACCTTGAAGAGGCAAGGGAAGGTATAGCCCACGCCAAACTGCGACTTCTTCTGCATCGGCGCATCTGGGGTATATTCCTCCTCGTAAGATGGCTTGGTGCGCTCCCAGCCCGCCATTGGGGTGATCTGCGGACAGAGGAAGGTGGTGGTTTGCTCCGGGAAGTTGAAACCGCTCACCTCATTATATATAATGACCGACTTAGGATTGTTTTCCTTCGGACGAATCATCTCATATTTATAAGCCACATCGTTGTTGGATACATGGAGATGCAGCGTCATGGAGTCTTTCTTCTCATTGAGGAATCCGATGGTGGCATCCACCACGGGCTTCTCGATATGGCTCTTTTTGATGCGAGTCATGTCATAAGCCAGTTGCTTCACCTCTCCCCCACCCAGGGTTCCCATCACCAAGTTTTGGGAGAAGTCACCATAGTTAGCCACCAGTCCCAGGGCAGAAGGCTTGAGCATCTGCTTGCCGTTGTAGTCCACCGTATAGGAAGCCTTGCCTCCTTCGCACGCCACACGGACCACGAGTTTGCCATCAGGCGACTTTACTGTGTAATTGTTGGCTTGCGCACAGAGGGCGCCAAGCAACAAAATACTAGTCAAAATACTTTTTTGCATATTCAGTTATATTGTTAGTTTGGTCATTATAGTGTAGTTGTTATACACCACTGTACAAAGATAATCAATATTATTGAAAGCAGAGCAAGAAGCAGAGTTTTTTTTGCACAAAAAGAGAAGAAATGTTACTTTTGTTCGCACACAGAGACTATAAAAATCAAAAAGCCCCGACATCTCGTCGAGGCGTTTTAAGTTTTTGAATGTTTCAGCAGTTTGTGTTTTTATGTAGTTATGATTTGTATCTTGAAAATCAGTTTTGTTTCTTTTCGGTTGCAAAATTACTAAATAAATTGATACAAATCAAATAATATGCATTTTTTTACGCAAAAAAAGACGTAAACGTTTGCGAATTTCCTTGCACATTTTCTCCCCATTTGTGCTCATTTCAAGTAGATTGTGCTTCGCTGTGGCAAAATTTCCCTTGTGCTTTCTGTGTCTATCCCTCCCAGCATTTCTGGATAACAACAGTACTGTTTGGGGAAACTTCTGTAAAAATACTAAAAACATTGCCCGATTTTTGGTTTTCTCTATCCTTTTCTGTAACTTTGCACCTATTATATAATATACACGTATACGTAAATCCTCAAATCCGCAACCTATAGGGTTTAGTGGGATTTTGCTTGCAAAGCGACAAAA
>OOCQ01000237.1_pt1 | contig 50048 bp, 40 predicted proteins | sample 1671121 | NCBI WGS metagenome assembly OOCQ01 (sample SAMN06348124, study PRJEB24527) | human gut metagenome | biome: human gut; feature: ankylosing spondylitis patient; material: feces | host: Homo sapiens | place: China | collected 2015-10 | reverse complement strand
CATGCTTTTCTGGTTAAACCGGCGTATTACCTCAAGTCGCTTTATGGGGTAAGGGGATTTTGTGTCTGCGACATTTCTGTTGTGCAAGAAATATGTACAATAAAATGAATTTTGTCGCTTTGCAAGCAAAATCCCACTAAACCCTATAGGTTGCGGATTTGAGGTTTTAGATGCCTCTTGCCTTGTAGATGCGGTCTTTGGCATTATTGATTTCCTGGAATTTCTTCTCAGCCGCACGGCGCACGTCCTCACCCAGTGCAGCCACCTTGTCGGGATGATGTTTCAGGGCCATCTTGCGATAAGCAGCTTTCACCTCATCATTGGTGGCAGAAGGGCTGATGCCGAGAATGCGGTAGGCATCATCGAGCGAGCTGGCTGATGAGGCCGTGGCTCCACCCTGATGGCTGCTGCCCAGATTGAGCATCTGCTCTATGTCTTCAGTGGATAATCCCATGTGGATACCCATCTCCCTGAGGGCTTGCACCTCTGCCTGGACGATGACACCGTCAGCCTGGGCTATCATGATGAGGAAGTCGAAAAGCTGAAGGCGCTGCTCGTACAGCATGTTGGTACGAATCTGGTGGCAACTGTCTTGTATCACGCTGCGATATGCCTCCATGCCCATGCGCTTCTGCTGCTCAAAGAGCTTCAGCAAGATTTCCTCGCCCTGCTCCTTGGCTCTTTCGCCAAAGTTTTGGCGTAAGAAACGGCGTACCATCTCCATCTCCGAGTGCATGATCTTGCCATCGGCATTGATGATGTAGGAGGCTAGCACGAGGAGGGAGAACAGGAAGGAGTTGCGCTCGCCCTCGTAAGTGCGTCTGCGCTGTTCGCTGTGGCTGTATTGTTGGCCTGCGTATCCATACTGTTGCCCAGCGTCGTCTCGATTTACCTCGTCTAGTCCACGGTCAAAGAGGGAGCCCAGGGCATAGCCTGCCAAGGCTCCTAGAGGTCCTGCGGTGATGAAGCCGAGGAATCCTCCTATCCACTTTCCTGCTGACATTAGTTATTGAAGTAATAGAGGAAGGTGGCGATACCAGAGAGGGCTGGCTTGCGCTGACCTTCAATCTCGATATTGAACTTGATGCTAGTCTTGCAGATGCCACGGAGATTCTGGATGTCGTGGAGGGTTGCCACGAGGCGAATGCGTGAACCTGTGATGACTGGCTGACCGAAACGCATCTCGTCCATGCCGTAGTTGACGAGCATCTTGAGGTTGTTTACCTCCAAAATCTGCTGCCAGAGATAAGGCAATACAGAGAGGGTGAGGTAACCATGAGCGATGGTGCTATGGTAAGGGCTCTCTACCTTGGCGCGCTCTACGTCTACGTGGATCCACTGTGGGTCGAGGGTAGCGTCAGCAAACTTGTTGATACGGTCCTGGTCTATCTGCAACCAGTCTGATTCTCCTAACTTCTCACCGAGGTGAGCTGCAAATTCGTCGTACGAATTGATTACTAATTTTGCCATTTTTCTATTATTTTTAATTTATATTTTGTTTTCTATTGTCTTGTTTCCTATAACTCCTAACTCCTAACTCCAAACTCCTAACTGAATTAGTCTCTGCGGAAGATGTCGCGGGTGTATACCTTGGCTTCTACATCGTCCAGACACTTGTCGTATCTGTTGGCGATGATGGCTTGGCTCTGCTGCTTGAAGGCATCGAGGTCGTTGACCACACGGCTGCCAAAGAAGGTGCTGCCATCCTTGAGCGTTGGCTCGTAGATGATGACTTGGGCTCCCTTAGCCTTGATGCGCTTCATCACACCCTGGATACTGCTCTGGCGGAAATTGTCGGAGTTGCTCTTCATCGTGAGTCGATATACACCGATGGTGCATGGCTTCTCTTCCTCCTCGTTGTAGTTGTTCTGGTTGGCATAGTCGTAGTAGCCAGCCTTGTTGAGCACACGGTCGGCGATGAAGTCCTTGCGGGTACGATTGCTCTCCACGATGGCCTGAATCAGGTTCTCTGGCACATCGGCATAGTTGGCTAGCAGTTGCTTGGTATCCTTTGGCAGGCAGTATCCACCATAACCAAAGGATGGATTGTTGTAGAACGTACCGATACGAGGGTCCAATCCCACTCCGTCGATGATGGCTTTGGTGTCGAGTCCCTTCATCTCTGCGTAGGTGTCCAGCTCGTTGAAGTAGCTTACTCTCAGTGCCAGATAGGTGTTGGCGAAGAGCTTCACTGCCTCTGCCTCGGTGAGTCCCATGAAGAGGGTGCCGATGTTCTCCTTGATGGCACCTTCTTGCAATAGGGAGGCAAAGGTGTGGGCTGCCTGGTCCAGTCGTTCGTCTCCCTTGGGTCTGCCCACGATGATGCGGCTTGGGTAGAGATTATCGTAGAGAGCCTTGCTTTCACGCAGAAATTCTGGGGCAAAGATGATATTCTGGCTGCCCGTCTTCTGTCGGATGCTCTCGGTGTAACCTACCGGAATGGTACTCTTGATGACCATGATGGCATCTGGATTCACCTGCATTACCAGTCTGATTACTTCTTCTACATGGGATGTGTCGAAGTAGTTCTTCACTGGGTCGTAGTTGGTAGGCGTGGCGATGACCACGAAGTCGGCGTCCTTGTAGGCTGATGCGCCATCGGTCGTTGCTGTGAGATGGAGCTCTTTCTCCTTGAGATATTTCTCTATGTATTCATCCTGGATAGGAGATTGGCGATGGTTGATGAGGTCTACCTTTTCGGGTACCACATCTACTGCCACTACCTCATGGTGCTGGCTGAGCAATGTGGCAATGCTTAGTCCCACATAGCCAGTTCCTGCCACAGCTATTTTGATATTTTTATATTCCATACCTTATATTATATATAATAGGTGCAAAGATAGTGTAAATCTTGGAAACTGCAAAAAGAAATGAGTTTTTTTATTGAAAAATAACCTTTCCATAATTTGCGAATTCTAGATGAGTAGGAGGATTGGGTGGAAATTTGCAAATTTTGGAAGGGGTGAATGGAGTGCTAGTTCTGGCTTTCTATTATTGTATGCCAGTATTAAATTGTCAATAATTCGGAATACTCTGGAATGTCTTTCAAAAATAAATATTTTTTACCATCATAATCCATCTTGCAGATGTAATGCTGCAAGCCATTGCTTACCACGAGGAAGTCTACGTGGAGCAAGAGATTGTAGGCGGAAATCTGGTCGAAAACTTTTTGGGTCAGGGTGATGTGGGGAGCCTTGTATTCGATAATCATTCGGGGGCGAAGCTCACGAGAGTAGAGCACGCTGTCGGCGCGCAGTGTCTTGTCGCCACACTTCAGCTGAATCTCATTGGCTAGTAGGGCAGCGGGATAGCCTTTGTGCTCGATGAGGAAATGCACGAAGTGCTGGCGCACCCACTCCTCGGGAGTTAATGCGATGTATTTTCTTCTCAGAACATCGAATATCTGAGGATGCTGTTTGGTGCCCGAAACCTTGATGTCGAATGGGGGCAAATTGAGTTGTACCATACTTTTTTTAGTCGTAGCGCTAAGCTTTATCTTTTTTTATATACCTTATTATATATATAGTTCGATTTATTTTTGTATCTTTGCAGGTGGAAAGTAAGCATGATGGCTGGCTCCCCGCAGAGTCTGCAAGATTGCAAGTGCAAAGATACAAAAAATAATTCAATGGCAGAAAAGAAAAGTGGAATAAGTTATGAGCAGGTCATGAAAGACTTGAAGGCTCGCAAGTTCTCGCCCGTCTATGTCTTGATGGGTGATGAACCTTTCTATATAGATAAAATCTGCAACTACATCATGGAGAATGTGCTGAAACCTGAGGAGCAGGATTTCAACCAGACTGTGGTGTTTGGTGCAGATGTTACGGCAGCACAGATTGCAGATTTGTGCAAGGGCTATCCCATGATGTCGGAGTATAGGGTGGTGGTAGTGAAGGAGGCTCAAAATTTGAAGAATTGGGATGCCGTGGAGAAGTATCTTGAGAATCCCATAAAATCAACCATCTTGGTGTTGTGCCACAAAAACGGAAGTTTTGACCGCCGCAAAAAGCTCGTTCCGTATGCAGAAAAGGTGGGCGTGGTACTGGAAAGCAAGAAACTCTATGACCGCCAACTGCCGGGATTCATCGAAACTTATCTCAAGGTGAGCAGGGCCACCATAGAGCCTAAGGCTACCCAGATGATAGCCGACCATATAGGTGCCGATCTTCACCGTCTCACTTCCGAGCTCGATAAGTTGCTCATCTCACTTCCGGAGTCAGATCGTAGGGTAACCCCTGAGTTGGTGGAGAAGGAGATAGGAGTGAGCAAGGACTTCAATGCATTCGAACTTCGCAGTGCCATCATCAATAGGGATGTTTATAAGGCAAATCAGATAATAAAATATTTTGACAGCAATCCGAAGAGTGGTTCGCTCTATGCGCTGCTCCCGTTGCTCTTCAATTATTTCCAAAACTTGATGATTGCCTATTATGCACCGAATAAACAGAACGAAAATGAGCTCGCAAAATTCTTGGATTTGAAAGGAACCTGGGGCGTGCGCGAATATATCGCAGGAATGAGAAACTATTCTGGCGTGAAGGTGATGGCGATTATCGACAAGATGAAGGAGGTGGATGCCAAGAGCAAGGGTCTCGATAATCCATTCACTTCGGCAGGAGAGTTGATGAAAGAACTCATCTTCTTCATTCTTCATTAATGGGAAGAAGGGTAGGGGCTAGTTGCTGAAACAGAAAATGGATTCAACTAGCTCGTTTAGCATCCTAAAATAGCAGGAAAGGGCATCTATTTTGAGCAAAAATAGGTGCTTTTTTGTTTGTTTTTGGCTCAAAAATAGGGCAGTTTTTGAGATTTTTGGTCTAGATGCCCGATTTTTGAATTTTGGGAAAATGTGGGATAACTCTATTGATAATGAGTAAGTTATCTATATTTACTACCTCTGATACTTGCATATTTGCTCGCACCTCCATCATTGGTTTGGAAAATGGAAGAAATGGAAAAATTAGCCATTTTTGCTTGCTTTTGTTTTAGAGTTAACATTCATTGAGGTTTATTCTTCGAAAGTTTAGAAGTTTAAATATCTGAATTCGCAAACCAAGTGTAAGTTCGTAAATGTAAACACAAGGAAACTAAAGTTTATTAGAGATATTTATGATTTACGTTTTTAAATCTAAATTATGCAGTTTTGAAAATAAAATGTATAAAAATACATCTAAATATATATAAGCATAAGTTGTTGTAAATCAGATGTATGCTAATTTTGGTTATTCTGATTCGAATAAGAAAGAGGTAAAAACAGGCTAAAAAACGAGGAATTCTTGCATAAATGCTGATTTTAGCTAGGGTATTAGATTTATAACCTATTGATAATCTAAGTTTGTTGGTTTTGGTTAAAGTAAAGCTTATATTTATATTTAGTGGTCTAAATGTAGATTTGTAAATCTAAACATACAAAACTAACCTTTTGTAATTGCGATTTATGAATTTAAAATAACAAACCTAAAGTTTAAAAATCTAAATATTCTTTAGAATGTTTGCATATCTCAGAAAAAAGCTTTAATTTTGTAAACTGAACTGGAAATAGGGCAAAAAGTGCCTTGTTCGGAAATAAAACATTGTTTCACTACAAAATTGAACTCAAAAATGAAAGATAGAATCAGACAGCTGATGGAGGATCAACATCTCACCCAGCAGAACTTTGCTCAGCAGATAGGAATTTCCACTGCCACACTGAGCAGTATTTTCAATGATCGTACCAAACCATCCTTGCTTATAGTGGATGCCATCCATAAGAAATTTCCTCAAGTAAGACTGGAATGGCTCCTGGATGGAACCCTCCCTATGTATGTATCTCAGGCGGAAGGTCAGGAGGTTGTAGCCCCTTCTGGAGAGTCTGGTATGGCTGGGGAAAATGGAAACGGTATGGCTGGAGGAGCCATGGGGGAGTCTGCGCTGGATTTTTCGGCAGATGATGCTACTACCTCCCCTACTTCCCCATCGCTTTTTGACGACGCACAAATGCGCGGTGTAAATCATACACCTAAAAAAATAGCGCAAACGGCAGTAAAGTATATTGACAAACCGCAGCGTAAGATCACTGAGATACGCATCTTCTACGATGATCAGACTTGGGAGACTTTTGTGCCAAAGAAATAAAAAAGTGCCATTTCTTTTCGTCAACTCAGATTTTTAGTGTACCTTTGCATACAATATATACATTATTATAATAGCATCAAGATGAAAAAATATGTTCTAGATCTCAAGGTGCTCTCTGTAGAGGCATTGAGCGATAAGCATGTATTGATCAAGCTTACCGATGAGAAGCCATTGCCTGAGATTTTGCCAGGTCAGTTTGTAGAAGTAAGGGTAGACCATTCGCCTACCACTATGCTTCGTCGTCCTATCTCCATCAATTTCGTGGATCGTGAAAATAATCAGTTGTGGTTGCTCGTAGCCATGGTGGGTGATGGTACCCGCCAGTTGGGACAGCTCAAGGCTGGCGATACGCTCAACTGCATGTTGCCTCTGGGTAATGGTTTTACGATGCCAACCGAGAAAGGGCAGAAATATCTGCTCGTAGGAGGTGGCGTAGGTGTGGCTCCTTTGTTGTACTTCGGCAAGCTCATCAAGGATTTTGGTGCTGAGGTGGTATTTTTGCTGGGTGCCCGTTCGGCTAAGGATCTGTTGGAGCTGGAGCAGTTTGGCAAGATAGGTAAAGTGTGCATCACTACCGAGGATGGTTCTGCCGGTGAGGTGGGATTCGTCACTAACCACTCCATCTTGGAGAATGAACAGTTTGACATGATTTCCACTTGCGGTCCTAAGCCGATGATGGTAAGTGTGGCTCGCTTTGCCAAGAAGGCAGGCGTGGAGTGCGAGGTGTCTTTGGAGAATAAGATGGCATGCGGCGTGGGTGCTTGCCTCTGCTGTGTGGAGAAAACTACCGAGGGCAATCAGTGTGTGTGCAAGGATGGTCCTGTCGTCAACATCAAGAAGCTCACCTGGGATATTTAATGTAAAGTTCTTTTGAATAAAATTAAGAAGAAAATGGCTGATTTAAGTGTAAATATAAAGGAATTGAAACTGAAGAACCCAGTGATGACCGCATCGGGTACATTCGGTTATGGATTGGAGTTTGCTGATTTCGTGCCTCTGGAGGAGATTGGCGGCATCATCGTGAAGGGTACTACCCTCGAGCCACGACAGGGAAATGACTATCCTAGAATGGCTGAAACGCCACAGGGAATGCTCAACTGCGTGGGCTTGCAGAACAAGGGAGTGGACTACTTCTGTGAGCACATCTATCCTCAGATAAAGGATATTGATACCAATATGATTGTAAACGTGAGCGGACATTCGCCAGAGAGCTATGCCGAGTGTGCAGCTCGCATCGAGGAACTGGACAAGATACCAGCCATCGAACTCAATATCTCCTGTCCTAACGTGAAGGATGGTGGTATGGCTTTTGGCGTAACCTGCGAGGGAGCGGCAAGCGTGGTGAAGGCTGTGAGAAAGGCTTACCACAAGACGCTCATCGTAAAACTCTCACCTAATGTGACCAGCATCGCCGACATCGCTCGTGCGGTAGAGGCAGAGGGTGCCGACTCCGTTTCGCTCATCAACACCCTGATGGGTATGGCGGTGGACATCGAGAAGCGCCAGCCATTGCTCAGCATCCGTACGGGCGGACTGAGCGGTCCTTGCGTCAAGCCAGTGGCACTGCGCATGGTATATGATGTGGCTCATGCTGTGAATATTCCGGTAGTAGGCTTGGGCGGTATCTCAAATGCCAAGGATGCCATCGAATTCTTGATGTGCGGTGCCACGGCAATAGAGATAGGCACAGCCAATTTCATCGACCCTGCCGTGACCAAGAAGGTGAAAGATGGCATCAATGAGTGGCTCGATGCCCATGGCGTGAAGAGCGTGAAGGAGATAATCGGGGTTATCAAGTAATACATTATATATATAAAGGAATATGATGGACAATATTGATTTGAGTAATCCGGTGCTTGTCGTGGCGATGCTCACCCAGGAAATAGCCGAACTGGAGAAACTGGGGGCGGAGAAGAAAGCCGAACTCAGCGAGTGCTTGCGGAAGCGAGGAGGCTTGCTGATGGCGATGGGCGACAAGCTGGGCGCCGAGAGCGATATGAAGCGATACCTGGAGCTGAATCCAGAGAAAGTGGGCGAGTTGTCAGGCGAATTTAAGGCTGAGGGCAGGGAACATTGTGGCTAAAATCTGATAAAAATATACCAAAAATATGCTTTATAGCAGAAAATATAAGATTTTTCAATAAAAAACTTATAAATTATTTGGTGGGTTCAGATAAAAGTGCTACTTTTGCAGTTGAATTATAAAAACAATATAAAAAGATAAGAAAATGAAGAAGTTTAATGCGTACTTTTTTAGCTATTACTTTTACTTTGCAAGCGATTGTAAAGCGGGAAGTTGCGTATAAATTTCAACTTAGGATATAAGATTAAGAAATCATTCGAAACGGTCCCGCTCTATTATAGAGTTGGACCGTTTTTCGTAAGATAGGCATATATTAGTAAGACGACACAATGAAGAGAATAGCAATACAAGGCGAGTTGGGATCATTCCACGACATCACCGCCCATCAGTATTTCGAGGGCGAGCAGATAGAGCTTATCTGTTGCGCCACCTTCGAGGAGGTGTTTGAGAACATCAAGCGCGACCCTACCGTTATAGGCATTTGCGCCATCGAGAACACCATAGCGGGCAGCCTGCTCCACAACTATGAGTTGCTGCGCCAGAGCGGCACCACCGTGGTGGGCGAGCATAAGCTCCACATCGAGCATAGCATCTGCTGCTTGCCTGATGATGACTGGAGCACCCTACAGGAGGTGCATTCCCACCCAGTGGCTCTGATGCAGTGTGGTAAGTTTCTGGCCAACCATCCCGACCTCAAGGCTGTGGAGGCAGAGGATACCGCAGGTTCGGCAGCCTATATCGCCCAGCACAAGGTGCATGGATGGGCAGCCATCTGCTCTAACTATGCAGCCAAGATGTATGGCATGAAGGTGCTGCAAGAGGGCATCCACGACAATCCGCACAACTATACCCGATTCCTCGTGTGCTGCAATCCTCAGAAGGCAGCCCTGCTTCGCCCGATAGAGAAGGCCAACAAGGCGAGCGTCGTCTTCAGCCTCTCCCACGACAAGGGCTCGCTCTCCAAGGTGCTCACCATCCTGAGCTTCTACGACATCAATCTCACAAAGATTCAGTCGTTGCCTAACATCGGGCATGAGTGGGAATATCTCTTCTACGTGGATCTCACCTTTGATAACTTGACCCGCTATCGCCAGAGCATCGATGCCATCACCCCATTGGTGAAGAAGATCAAGGTGCTCGGAGAATACGAGGAGAAGGAATAGAAAAAAGTAAAATAGAAAAATATAAGAAGGAATAAGGGCGCAAGCCTATCATTCTTAATTATTAATTATAAATTCTAAATTAGAAATGATACAACCAGCCAATAGAGTAACAGAAATACAGGAATACTACTTCAGCCGCAAGCTGAAGGAAGTGGCTAAGCTTAATGCCGAGGGCAAGGACATCATCAGTCTTGCCATCGGAAGTCCGGATATGCCGCCTTCTAAGCAGACCATCGACAAGCTCTGCGAGGTAGCCAACAACCCTAACGCACACGGATATCAGCCTACGGTGGGCATCCCAGAGCTGCGCAAGGCTATGGCTGGATTCTATAAGCGCTGGTATGACGTAGACTTGGATTGGGTCACTGAGATACAGCCCCTGATTGGTAGCAAGGAGGGCATCCTGCACGTAACGCTTGCCTTCTGCAACCCTGGCGATGAGGTGCTCATCCCTAATCCGGGCTATCCTACCTATACTGCCATCAACAAGATCCTGGGCACCAAGATTACCTATTATGATCTGCGTGAGGACAAAGGATGGCAGCCCGACTTTGATGCTCTGGAGAAGATGGACTTGAGTCATGTGAAGCTGATGTGGACCAACTATCCTAACATGCCTACTGGAGGCAATGCCCGCATGGAGACTTACGAACGACTGGTGAAGTTTGCCAAGGACCACAACATCGTGGTGGTGAACGACAACCCATACTCGCTCATCCTCAATAAGCATCCTATGAGCATCATGCAGGTGCCGGGAGCCAAGGACTGCTGCATCGAGTTCAATTCGCTCAGTAAGAGCCACAACATGCCAGGTTGGCGTGTGGCGATGATTTCGAGCAATAAGACATTCATCTCTTGGATCTTGAAGGTGAAGAGCAATATCGACAACGGCTGCTTCCGTGGCATCCAGCTCGCAGCAGCCGAGGCCATGCTCAATAATACCGAGGAATGGCACGAGGAGAACAACATCACCAATTATCGCCGTCGTCGTGACATCGCTGAGGAGATTATGAAGGTATTGGGTTGCCAGTTCGACCCTAACCAGGTGGGCATGTTCCTCTGGGGCAAGATACCAGAGCAATATGATGATGTGGAGGTGCTCACTGAGAAGATTCTCCACGAGGCTCGCGTATTCATCACCCCGGGCTTCATCTTCGGCAGCAATGGCAAGCGATACATCCGCATCAGCCTCTGCGCCAAGGACGAGAAGATGAAGGAGGCTTTGGAGCGAATCACGAAAGTATTTGAGTGATTTCTTGCTGATAGCTAGCCCCCAAAAATCTCTAGATTATCATAATAAATAAAGTAGAAAATAAAAATATAAAAAAATATACGACTATGGAATTAGAATTAGAACCATTGAATTTCCCAAGTGATCAGGAACGCCCTTGCGTCATCGCCGGTCCATGTTCGGCAGAGACAGAAGAGCAGGTTATGAAAACCGCTAAGGAATTGGCAGCCAAGGGTTGCCACATGTTCCGCGCAGGTGTGTGGAAGCCACGTACCAAACCAGGAGGTTTCGAGGGAAATGGCGAGACAGCTCTGCCTTGGATGAAGCAGGTGAAGGAGGAGACAGGTATGCTCACAGCTACTGAGGTGGCTACCCCAGAGCACGTGGAACTCGCCCTGAAGTATGGTATCGACATTCTGTGGGTGGGCGCTCGTACATCAGCCAACCCATTTGCCATGCAGGCTCTTGCCGACAGCCTCAAGGGCGTGGACGTGCCAGTATTGGTGAAGAACCCTGTAAACCCAGATTTGGAGCTCTGGATTGGTGCCCTCCAGCGCATCAACCAGGCAGGCATCAAGCGCCTCGGAGCCATCCATCGTGGATTCTCTAGCTTCGACAAGAAGATATACCGCAACCTCCCTATGTGGCAGATTCCTATCGAGTTGCACCGCCGCATACCACAGTTGCCTATCATCTGCGACCCTAGCCACATCGGTGGTCGTCGCGACTTGATAGCACCTCTCTGCCAGCAGGCAATGGACCTCGGTTTCGATGGCTTGATCGTAGAGAGCCACTGCTCTCCTGATGAGGCTTGGAGCGATGCTAAGCAGCAGGTTACTCCAGAGGTGCTGGATTACATCTTGAGCCTCCTCGTGGTTCGCGACGAGCACTATTCTACTGAGGGTCTCCACAGCCTCCGTGGTCAGATAGATGAGTTGGACAACCAGTTGATGGACCTCTTGGCTAAGCGTATGCGCGTATGCCGTGAGATTGGTACCTACAAGAAGGAGCACAATATGACCATCGTGCAGACCAACCGCTACAATGAGATTCTTGACAAGCGTGGTGCGCAGGCTTCTCTCTGCGGCATGAGCCCAGAGTTTGCAGCTCAGATCTTCGAGCACATCCATGAGGAGAGTGTTCGCCAGCAGTTGGAAATCTTGAACCAGAAGTAGAAATAAGTGAAGAGTGAAGAACGAAGAGTGAAGAAATAAGAGATATGAGAATATTGATTATGGGAGCAGGTAAGATGGGAAGTTTTTTCATCGACCTGCTCAGCTTCGACCATGAGGTAGCGGTATACGAGAAGGATGCCAAGCGATTGCGCTTCACCTACAATTGCTATCGCTTCACCAAGATGGAGGAGATAGAGATGTTTCGTCCGGAATTGGTGATCAATGCGGTAACCGTGAAGTATACCATCCCTGCCTTCGAGGAGGTGTTGCCTCATTTGAGTAACGACTGCATTATCAGCGATATAGCCTCAGTGAAGACAGGCTTGCAGGAGTTTTATGAGAAGAGTGGATTCCGCTATGTGAGCACCCACCCTATGTTTGGTCCTACCTTTGCCAACCTCAACCAGTTGTCGGAGGAGAATGCCGTCATCATCAGCGAGGGTGACTATATGGGCAAGATCTTCTTCAAGGACCTGTATCAGAAGTTAGGTTTGAGCCTGCATGAGTATACATTTGATGAGCACGACCAGACGGTGGCTTACTCCCTGAGTATCCCATTCGTGAGCACTTTTGCTTTCGCGGCTGTGATGAAGCATCAGGATGCTCCTGGTACCACCTTCAAGCGCCATATGCAGATAGCCAAGGGTGTGCTCAATGAGGATGATTATCTCTTGCAGGAGATTCTCTTCAATCCATATACATCCGGTCAGGTGGCTCAGATTCGTGAGAATTTGGCTGAGCTCATTGACATCATCGACCATAAGGATGCCCATCGCATGAAGGCTTTTCTTACCAAGATTCGCAATCATGTGAAGGAGGATATTGAGATTAAGAAGCAGTAAAAATGCTCCTAGAAATTCAGATTAGCTATGACAAATGACAGTTATGACAGTTTTTTGGGAGGGGGGTAATGCATAATTTTGGGTTTACGAATTGTAAGTAATATAATTATATTTATATATATAATAATTTATATATATAAATATACATCTATAAAAAGGATAGGTGTATGGCTTTCTGAAAACTGTCATAACTGTCATTTGTCATAGCAAAACAGAATTTAAGACTATATTCTTTACTTTGTAAAGCTATGGGTTGTGGCTCGTAAAACTATGAGTTATGTCCCACAAAACTATGAGTTAGATTTTTTAACTAAATTTCAATCTGTAAGTTGCAAAAACATCGCCTAATTGCAGGCCTAGATTTGGTAGTTACAGATATTTTTCGTACCTTTGCAACTGCAAACTACATCAGTCATTCGTATTGACTAAATAATAACTTTAAAAATAGGAGAGTAGCAAGTATGAGTGAACAGGAAGAAAAGAAAGATATAAATTTCCAAGTGGTAAACGAGGGCTTCTCTACCCGAGAGGCTATTGAGGAGGCCAAGCGCTGTCTGCACTGCAAGATTCCGCAGTGTCGCAAGGGCTGTCCTATAGAGAATGATATCCCCGACTTTGTACACGAATTGTCCATGGGCAATATGGGTGCGGCGATGAGCATCATCAATGCCAAGAGCAACCTGCCTGCCATCTGCGGCCGTGTGTGCCCTCACGAGAAGCAGTGCCAGGGTCACTGTGTGCTGGGCAAGAAGGGCAAACCGGTGCAGATAGGCAAGTTGGAGCAGTTTCTCGCCGACTTCGATACCAAGATGAATCTCTCTCGTGAGCGCTTGCCCCAGAAAACTCGTGGCAGGGTAGCCGTCATCGGTTCAGGACCTGCTGGTCTGACCGTAGCGGGTGATTTGGCTCGCCAGGGCTTCAATGTAACCATCTTCGAGGGACAGGCAGAGCCGGGCGGTGTGCTGATGTATGGCATTCCTGAGTATCGACTGCCTAAGAGCGTGGTGCGCGATGAGGTGAGCAAGATTGAGGCATTGGGCGTACAGTTTATCACCAACTGCATGGTGGGTGAGAACAATGTTACCATCGACAGCCTGTTCCGTGCCGGCTATGATGCTATCTTCATGGGCACGGGTACCAGTGTGCCACAGAACATGGATTCCACACCGGGCAGCAAGCTCCATGGTGTGAGCCAGAGCACCTACTTCCTGCACAATGTGAATGCCTATAATGAGGGTGCCTTGACTAGAGAGATGGTGCCTCTGCGTGATGGCGAGAAGGTAGGCGTCATCGGCGGTGGCAATGTGGCGATGGATGCCGCTCGTACCGCTATCCGACTGGGAGCCGACGTAACTGTGCTCTATCGCAAGACCCAGGAAGAGATGCCTGCCATCCAGAGCGAGTATGAGGAGGCTGTGAAGGAAGGAGTGAAGTTTGAGTGGAAGACCACCGTAGAGGCTTTCCTCAAGGGCAAGAATGGTAGACTCGGCAGCTGTGTGCTCAATACCCCAGAGGGCGAGAGAGTGGAGAAGTTCGACCGCATCTATCTGGCCATCGGTTCTCGTCCAGCCAATCGCATCGTGTCTACCACGGCAGGTATCGAGGTAGATGAGAAGGGCTATGTCAAGGTGGTGGAACGTCCATACGGTATGACCACTCGCCGAGGCGTATTTGCCGGAGGTGATGTGGTGCATCGTCCTCAGACTGTGGTTCTTGCGATGAAGGCAGCCAAGGAGGTGGCACAGGGCATCGCCCAGTATGTGGATGCCATCAAGCTCTTGGAAGAGGCCAAGCGCATTGAGCAGCAAGGCACCGTGGAATAGGTGCTTGCTTAAAATAATTGATTAATATTTTTTTGAAGAAAGATAACATAAAGTAGCCTGCATGTAAATGTAGGCTACTTTTTCTTAAATGAGATTAAACTAATCCGCTCCCTTCCCGATTTTTCAAATATATTTCTTACTTTTGCGTTAAAAAGAATAAGAATATACAAGAAGATGAAAAGAATCATATTGATATTGATGGCCGTGATGGCGCTCTCCTGGCAAGCAGCTCTTGCCCAGAAAACCTGTGTCATCGCATCGGCAGAGGACCATGTGCCTATCCGTGAGGCACTCATCCACACCAATAATAACCACTGGGCTCGCACCGACTATCGAGGCTACTGGACCATGCGCTATCAGTTTGATTCAGCCACGGTGTCCAAGCCCGGCTATATCAAGACCACCATCCGCTACAAGGAACTGCCCGACACCGTGTTTCTGTTGCCCGATGTCAAGCAGATAGGCGAGGTAACCGTATGGGGTAAGAATCAGGAGCACATCAAGAACATGGAGGACAATATACAGCAGAAAATCAATGAGACCCCCTCATCGCAGACTGGCATCGGTTTCGACGCCTTCGGCTGGATGGACAAGCAGGGCAGGCGCGACCGCAAACACCTGAAGGAGGCTAAGGAAATCTTCCAGAAGATGGACCGCAAGGACCCTATCGTGTCGGCCTACGAGCAGGCTACGGGCAAGAAGTATGAGCTGAAAATGCCCGAACAGAAAGGCCAGGCCCTCGAGGAAAAGTCTGAAAATGAAGCCAAAGAAGAGGAAAAAGCGGAATAATCTTGGGCGATTTCTCCCGATGGTGAGAAAAAATACAAGATAGGCTTGGCTTTCTCGGAAAAAAGTTGTATCTTTGTGCCCAAAAATAGATAATAAAATATGTTTGAAAATTTAAGTGATAGACTAGAGAGATCCTTCAAGATACTGAAGGGTGAAGGAAAGATAACTGAAATCAATGTGGCTGAGACCATGAAGGATGTGCGTCGCGCACTCCTCGATGCCGATGTTAACTACAAGGTGGCTAAGGAATTTACCAACAAGGTGAAGGAGAAAGCGCTCGGCATGAACGTGCTCACAGCCGTGAAGCCAGGCCAGTTGATGGTGAAGTTGGTTCACGATGAGCTCGCTGAGTTGATGGGTGGCGAGGAAGCCCCACTGAAGCTCGAAGGCCATCCTGCCATCATCCTGATGAGCGGTTTGCAGGGTTCTGGTAAGACCACATTCTCAGGCAAGCTTGCCAATATGCTCAAGACCAAGAAGGGCAAGAAACCATTGCTCGTAGCCTGCGACGTATATCGTCCTGCTGCTATCGACCAGCTCAAGGTGGTGGGCGAGCAGGTAGGCGTTCCTGTATATAGCGAGCCTGAAAACAAGGATGTATGCCAGATCGCTGACCATGCCATCCAGCAGGCTAAGACCAATGGCAATGACGTGGTAATCGTCGATACAGCCGGTCGTCTTGCCATCGATGAGCAGATGATGCAGGAGATTAGCAATCTCAAGAATCACCTCAATCCTGATGAGACTCTCTTTGTGGTAGACTCCATGACAGGTCAGGACGCTGTGAACACAGCCAAGGAGTTCAACGACCGCTTGGACTTCAACGGCGTGGTTCTCACCAAGCTCGATGGTGATACCCGTGGTGGTGCAGCCCTCAGTATCCGCACCGTGGTAACCAAGCCTATCAAGTTTATCGGTACAGGTGAGAAGATGGAGGCCATCGACGTGTTCCATCCAGCTCGTATGGCAGACCGTATCCTCGGCATGGGTGACGTGGTATCTCTCGTAGAGCGCGCCCAGGAGCAGTTTGACTTGGAAGAGGCTAAGAAACTGGAGAAGAAGATTCGCAAGAACCAGTTCGACTTCAATGACTTTTACAATCAGATACAGCAGATTAAGAAGATGGGTAACATCAAGGACCTCGCAGCCATGATTCCAGGTGTGGGCAAGGCCATCCGCGACGTAGACATCCCAGAGGACGCATTCAAGGGCATCGAGGCCATCATCCAGAGTATGACTCCTAAGGAGCGCACCAACCCTGCCATCCTCAATACCTCTCGCCGTCAGCGCATCGCCAAGGGTTCTGGTACAAATATCCAGGACGTGAACAAGCTCATCAAGCAGTTTGACCAGACCCGCAAGATGATGCAGATGATGACTGGCAACAAGATGGCTAGCATGATGAGCCGCATGAAGGGCATGCCAGGTATGCCTAAGATGCCAGGAATGTAAGAGTATTAATTGATAAGAACATTGAATATATGCAGCTAATAGACGGAAAGGCGACAGCAGCCGCCATCAAGGAACAGATAGCCCAAGAGGTGGCGCAGATCATCGCTGCCGGGGGCAAGCAACCACACTTGGTAGCTGTGCTCGTGGGGCACGACGGTGGCAGCGAGACTTATGTGAAGAACAAGGTCTTGGCTTGCGAGATGTGCGGATTTAAGTCAACATTGATTCGCTATGAGGAAGATGTAACCGAGGAGGAGCTCCTGGCTTGCGTAGACCGACTGAATCAAGATGACGATGTGGACGGATTTATCGTGCAGTTGCCTCTGCCTAAGCACATCGATGAGCAGAAGGTGACCATGGCGATAGACTATCGCAAGGACGTAGATGGTTTCCACCCAGTCAATGTGGGAAGAATGGCCATCGGACTGCCTTGCTTCATCTCAGCCACTCCGCTCGGCATCCTCACCCTGTTGCAGCATTACAACATCGTGACCAGCGGCAAGAAGTGCGTCATCCTGGGTCGCTCCAATATCGTGGGCAAACCAATGGCGCAGCTCATGATGCAGAAGCAGTATGGCGATGCCACGGTTACGGTGTGCCACTCTCACTCCAAGAATCTGAAGGAGGAGTGCCGAGAGGCTGACATCATCATCGCTGCCATCGGCAAGCCAAACTTCGTTACTGCCGATATGGTGAAGCCTGGTGCTGTGGTTATCGACGTGGGTACCACGAGAGTGCCTGATGCCACCAGAAAGAGTGGATTCCGCTTGAATGGTGACGTCAAGTTTGATGAGGTAGCCGAGAAGTGTTCTTATATCACCCCTGTTCCTGGAGGCGTAGGTCCGATGACCATCTGCTCTCTGATGAAGAACACGCTGGCTGCAGGCAAGAAAGAATATTACAAGTAGTATATCTGAAACAAGAATACTCGATTTTTTATAACTCTCTAATTTGTTGGGGCAGGGTGCAGTGATTGCATTCTGCCTCTTTTCTTTTTTATATAAATCTGAAAACTATAATAATATGATGAAGACTAGATATTTACTCCTCTCGGTTGCCCTGATGGCTATGAGCCAGACGATGGCGGCTGCCCCTGAGCAGGATGCTCCAGCCTATTCTATCGTGGGCAGAGACTCTACCTGCCAGATATTCGTATATTCCCCAGACCCTACGGCAGGTTTGCATCTTGCCTATCTCACAGATGAGGATAAGTGGGTGGACGTGGGGCAGCTCTGCGCCTCGGATTATGGACCTTGGGGAGCGGAGAAGAAGATGTATAACCCCTTCGTGATCAAGGCTAATGATGGTACTTGGAGGGCGTTGTGGTCGGTCAATGACCATGCCCCACAGTTTGCCGTGGCTTATTCGGAAGACCTCATCACTTGGCGCCCTCAGGATTATCCTATCGTCAAGGAAAAGGGAGTGCAGGATGTGGCTGCCTATCAGATGGACGATGGCAATTTTGATGTATACCTGAAGACCAAGCAGGGCAAGCGATATGTACAGGTGTCGCCCGACTTCCGCACCTTCCAGGAAGATTCCCTGGAGGCTACCGCTGATGAAATCCTCTGGCAGCGCGACACTGCCACCATCAATGGCAAGCTGTATCAGGGTTGCGACTTTGAGGTGCCAGCTGTGCATCTGCAGTATATCCGATCTTGGTTTAAGGCTTTGGCAGAGGATAATGCCGAAAACAATCGTCCGCTGCCTAAGACTCCCGCTGCTCCATTGGAGGCTACGCTCACCATCGAGCCTAACAAGCAGCATCGCATCTCGGATAAATTGATGGGCATCTTCTTCGAGGACATCAGCCGTGCGGCAGATGGTGGACTTTGTGCCGAACTTCTCCAGAATGGCGACTTCGAATATAATGGGGAAGACCATCAGCATCAGTGGAAAGTCACTACCGCTTGGCAGGGCAATGTGAATGTGGCTACCGACAATGGCGTGAGTCAAAACAATCCTCACTATGCCATCGTGGGCGATATACCTATTTATAATATAGGATGGGATGGCATTGCCGCCAAGCGAGGCATGGTCTATGAGGTGAGCTTCCAGGCACGCTGCTTGGATGGCAAGAAGAAGCAACTCACTGTGGCACTGGTCAACAAGGAAGGACTGCCTATGGCTCAAGCCAAGATGAAGGTGGAGGGCGACCAATGGGCTGAGTATCAGGCTCAACTCTGCATCACCGATAAATATAAGGGCGAGGTGGGCACCGACAAGGACATCCGTTTCGCCATCTTCCCTAAGGGGGAGGAGAAAGTGGGAGTGGACCTCGTGAGCCTCAAACCGCAGGATACCTACAAGGGACATGGACTGCGCAAGGACTTGGCAGAAGCCATCGCCGACCTGAAACCACGCTTTGTCAGATTCCCTGGTGGATGTATGCTCCATGGGCAGGGACTCGACAATATCTATCACTGGAAGGAGAGTGTGGGGCCTCAGAAAGACCGTAAGCCTGCTTACAATATTTGGGGCTATCATCAGTCGCGCCAGTTGGGATTCTATGAGTATTTCCAGTGGTGCGAGGATATGGGCGCAGAGCCACTCCCTGTGTTGGCAGCTGGTGTGCCTTGTCAGAACTCTGTGGCTAATAGTCAGGGAGTTGCAGGTCAGCAGGGCGGTATCCCGATGAAGGATATGCCACAATATATCCAGGATGTACTCGACCTCGTGGAGTGGGCGAATGGCGATCCTGCCATCTCCAAGTGGGCCAAGCTGAGAGCAGATGCAGGTCATCCTGCACCTTTCCATCTCAAGATGATAGGCATCGGCAATGAAGACTTGATATCCACCGACTTCGAGACCCGCTATCTCATGATATGCAAGGCTGTGAAGGAGAAGTATCCTCAGCTGGAAGTCATCGGCACTGTGGGGCCATTCCACTGGCCATCATCCGATTATATCGAGGGCTGGAAACTGGCTAAGGCTCATACCAACATCATTGATGCGGTGGATGAGCATTATTATGAGCAGCCAGGCTGGTTTATCAATCATCAGGACTATTACGACCAATACGACCGCAAGGCACCTAAAGTTTATCTGGGCGAATATGCAGCTAATGGTAAAGATGCTCTCGACAATGCATTAGCTGAAGGCATCCACCTCTGTAGCCTGGAACGCAATGGCGATGTGGTAGAGATGGCATCTTATGCGCCGCTCCTCTGCAAGGAAGGTTACAGCAATTGGCGTCCCGACATGATTTACTTTAATAATAATAAGGTACGCGCGAGCGAAAGCTATAAGATGCAGCGAATGTTTGGACAGCATGCTGGCGATACCTACATCTCTTCGGTCTTGGAACTGCCTGCCGAACTCAAAAAATACGTAGGCACTAGCGTGGTGAAAGACTCCAAGACGGGCAAAACATGGCTCAAAGTGGTAAACGCACTGCCTCGCATCCTGAAACTGAAGGTGGGAGGAATGGGCAAAAAGGAGATTTCTGTGGGCGCTCGTAGTGCAGAAGTATTCGAATTATAGAATCGGATTCTACAGATAAGAAAAAACTCTTAATTGCAAACGACAAATGGCAAAAAAAGGTTGAAAAGGACACAAAAATGTCTATTTTTTCAGTTTTTATGTTGTAAAACACAAAATTTTGCCAAAAATGTTTGGTAGTTAAGAGTTTTTTTTATTACTTTGCACTTAAATTTGAAACGTATGCTGAAAATTGCCCTAAAAAAGCAAGGAAAAAGGCATACAATAATTAAACAAAAGAGAATAATTTTAAAATTAAATTTAGAGAGACATGAAAAAGTTAGTATTAATGTTCGCTGCTGCCGCTATGGCAGTTTCTGCATCTGCTCAGACAACTACTGAGAGCAAGTTCTTCGACAACTGGTATCTTGGTGTTAACGTAGGTGCTGCTACAAAGACAACTCACAATGCATGGTTTGAGAACATCAACCCATCTGTTGGTGTACGCCTCGGTAAGTGGTTTACTCCTGTTTATGGTGTTGCTGCTGAGATCGATGCTTACGCTCGTAACCGTAACATCCCTGGCTACAAGAAGACTTTGGTTCGCGACATGAGCGGCAAGTTGATGGGTACTTTGAACGTATCTAACTTGTTCTGGGGTTACAAAGGTGAGCCACGTGCATTCGAGGTTATCCCAGTTGCTGGTATCGGTGCATTCCACTCATTCAACAACAGTAAGTATGGCAATGTAAACGCTCTTACAGCTAACGCAGGTATCGACTTCGCTTTCAACCTCGGTAGCAAGAAGGCTTGGCAGGTATATGTAGAGCCATCTATGAACTGGTTCTTGCATGACAACCAGGGCGCTTGCGATGGTTGCCAGTTCGATATCAACAAGTCTGGTTTCCAGCTCAAGCTTGGTGTTAACTACAAGTTCAAGAACTCTAACGGTTCTCACAACTTCACTATCGCTCAGCTCCGTGATCAGAACGAGATCGACGGTTTGAACAACCAGATCAACAGCCTCCGCAACGACTTGAACGGTAAGGACGCTCAGATCAACGCTAAGGACAAGCAGATCCAGGATCTTCAGAACGCTCTCAACGAGTGCAACAAGGCTCCTAAGACAAACGCAGTTGCTGCTACAGCTACAAACTTGCAGCCAACAGTATTGTTCCGCGTAGGTAAGTCTACTATTGATCGCAGCCAGATGGCTAACATCGAGATGATTGCTCAGTACATGAAGAATCACCCAGAGGCTACTATCGAGATCAAGGGTTACGCTTCTCCAGAGGGTTCTAAGGAGATCAACCAGAAGTTGTCTGAGGCTCGCGCTAATGCAGTTAAGAACGTACTCGTTAAGACTTACAAGATCAAGTCTGATCGTTTGATCACTAAGGGTATGGGTGCAACAGACAAGCTTTTCAAGCAAGTTGAGTTCAACCGCGTTGCTACATTCAACGATAACAACGCTGAGTAATTCCTACCCCTTGGGTTTGCAAGACTCCTAAAAGAGACAAATGTTATTAATATAGTCCTCCTAGGCATATTTGCCTAGGAGGACTTTTTTGTATATATACAGGACTTTTTGTTTATATACATATCAAGAAAACTTTTTCCTCTCCTGTACGCTAGAAATGCTGTATGAAATCATTTCTTCTTATTAAGTAGTTTTTTATGCACAAAACAAACGAAAATGTGTATAAAGTGTTATAAATCGTAAGCAATATTGTGGGTTTTCTAACAAAATACGAAGTTTTTTGAAAGTTTATGTGAAATTTGTTGGTTATTACATAAATTCTCAGTATCTTTGCAGTCAATTACATAAATATAGGCTTCACGGAGCCATTTAAAATAGAAAATAAAGATATAAAAACAATATGAAACATCCATTAAGAAGTAGCGTCTGTACTGAAGGCAGAAGAATGGCTGGTGCCCGAGCACTTTGGGTAGCTGCAGGTATGAAACATGAGCAGTTTGGCAAACCTATCATTGCCATCGTGAACAGCTTTACACAGTTTGTTCCAGGTCATACTCATCTGCACGAGATCGGTCAGATTGTCAAGAAGGAAATCGAAGCTATGGGTTGCTATGCAGCCGAATTCAACACTATCGCCGTAGACGATGGTATCGCTATGGGCCATGACGGAATGCTCTATTCCCTGCCTAGCCGTGATATCATTGCCGACTCTGTGGAGTATATGGTCAATGCCCACAAGGCTGATGCCATGATTTGCATCTCCAATTGTGATAAGGTGACCCCAGGTATGTTGATGGCTTCTATGCGACTCAATATCCCTACCGTGTTCTGCTCTGGCGGTCCTATGGAGGCTGGTCGCTGGAAGGGCGAGAATGCTGACTTGATTACTGCTATGATTAAGGGTGCTGATACCAGTGTATCTGACGAGGAGATGAAGCAGATAGAGCAGTGCGCTTGCCCTGGTTGCGGTAGCTGCTCAGGTATGTTTACCGCCAACTCCATGAACTCTCTTACCGAGGCCATCGGCTTGAGTCTTCCTGGCAATGGTACTATCCTTGCTACCCACAAGAACCGTATCCAGCTCTTCAAGGACGCAGCTCGCCAGATCGTAAAGAATGCTTACGCATATTATGAGGATGGTGATGAGAGCGTATTGCCACGCAATATCGCCACACGTGATGCCTTCCTCAATGCCATGACGCTCGATATCGCCATGGGTGGTAGTACCAATACTGTGCTCCACTTGCTGGCTGTGGCTCAGGAGGCTGGTGCTGACTTCAAGATGGAAGACATCGACCAGTTGAGCCGCAAGGTGCCTTGTCTCTGCAAATTGTCTCCTAACACTCAGAAGTATAGCGTGCAGGAGTGCAACCGTGCTGGCGGTATCATGGGTATTCTCAATGAGCTGAACAAGGGTGGCTTGATCAATGGCGCAGTAAAGCGTGTGGATGGCAAGACTCTCGATGAGCAGATGAAGAAATATGACATCACAGGTGCTAGCATCGACCCAGAGGCTGACCGCATCTATCACTCAGCTCCAGGCAGAAAATTCTCTACCCAGATGGGTAGCCAGGATGCTCAGTGGGAGAGCCTCGATACCGACCGTGCCAAGGGATGTATCCGCAACTTGGAGCATGCTTATACCAAGGATGGCGGTCTTGCCGTACTCTTCGGTAACATCGCGCAGAATGGTTGCGTAGTGAAGACTGCTGGTGTAGACCCAGTGCTCTGGCACTTTGAGGGACCTGCTGTTTGCTTCGACTCTCAGGAGGATGCTTGCGAGGGCATTCTTGGTGGCAAGGTTAACTCTGGCGACTGCGTAGTGATTACACACGAGGGTCCTAAGGGTGGTCCTGGTATGCAGGAGATGCTTTATCCTACATCTTATATCAAGAGTCGTCACCTCGGCAAGGAGTGTGCGCTCATCACCGATGGTCGTTTCTCAGGCGGTACATCAGGTTTGAGTATCGGTCATATCAGCCCAGAGGCTGCCGCTGGTGGTAACATTGGTAAGATTAAGGATGGCGACATCATCGTGATTGATATCCCTAGCCGTTCTATCAACGTGAAGTTGAGCGATGAGGAACTGGCAGCACGCTCTCAGCAGCCACTGAAGCGTAATCGTCAGGTAAGCAAGGCGCTGCGTGCATACGCTCAGAGCGTAAGCTCAGCAGATAAGGGTGGTGTGAGAATCATCGACTAAAGAGATGTGATGAATCATCTACAAAAATAGAGACAGAATAAGTTTTTGAAATATTCAGTATGAGGGATAGGGGGAAGTGATTTCCCTCTTATCCCTTCAAAGTATTAATAGATAATAGTAATAATGGCAAAAGAAGTAATAACAGGAGCGGAAGCATTGATGCGCTCCCTGAAAAACGAGGATGTTAAGACCATCTTCGGTTATCCAGGCGGTAGCATCATGCCAGTGTTTGATGCACTGTATGGTTACACCAGAGGAGAGAAAAAGATGTTTGACCACATCTTGGTACGTCACGAGCAGGCAGCTGCTCACGCAGCACAGGGCTATGCCCGAGTCAGCGGCGAAGTGGGCGTGGCACTCGTGACCAGTGGTCCTGGAGCTACCAATACATTGACAGGTATAGCAGATGCTATGATGGATTCTACACCTATCGTGGTGATTGCCGGACAGGTGGGCGTAGGTGCCTTGGGTACTGATGCTTTCCAGGAGGTAGACCTCGTTGGTGTAACGCAACCTATCTCTAAGTGGTCTTATCAGATTCGTCGTCCTGAGGATGTGGCATGGGCTGTGAGCCGTGCTTTCTACATCGCTCGTAGTGGTCGTCCGGGTCCTGTTGTGCTCGATTTTACCAAGAATGCTCAGGTTGCCACTTGCGAGTGGGAACCAGTGAAGTGTGAGAAGGTTACTTCTTATAATCCTTATCCTGAGATTGATGCCAAGTCGGTAGAGGAGGCTGCTGAGCTCATCAATAATGCTAAGCGTCCATTTGCCCTCGTAGGTCATGGCGTGGAGCTGGGCGGTGCTCACAATGAGTTGCTTGAGTTCTTGGAGAAGGCTGATATCCCTGCGGGTCGCACCTTGCTGGGCTTGTCGGCTCTGCCTACGGCTCATCCGCTCAACATGGGTATGCTCGGTATGCATGGTTCTTATGCTACCAATATGAAGACCCAGGAGTGTGATGTGCTCATCGCCATCGGTATGCGATTCAGCGATCGTATCACGGGTGTTCCTTCCAAGTATGCTAAGCAGGCTAAGATTATCCATCTCGACATCGACCGTGCTGAGATAGACAAGGTTATCAAGACAGATGTTTCTGTCATCGGTGATTGCAAGCAGAGTTTGCCAGCCATCACTCGTCTCTTGAAGAAGGCAGACCATAAGGAATGGATAGACAGCTTCGAGGAATATCGCAAGCAAGAGCAGGAGAAGGTTATCGAGAAGGATATCCATCCTACAGAGGGTCCTCTCTTGATGGGCGAGGTTACTAATGTGGTGACAGAAGCTACTAATAATGAGGCTGTTCTCGTGAATGATGTGGGTCAGAACCAGATGATCAGTAGCCGCTACTTCAAGTTTACCAAGAAACTGAGTATCGTGACCAGTGGTGGTTTCGGCACCATGGGCTTTGGTTTGCCAGCAGCTATCGGTGCTACATTTGGCGCACCAGATCGTACTATCTGCTGTTTCTTTGGCGATGGCGGTTTCCAGATGAACATCCAGGAACTGGGCACCATCATGGAGCAGCAGGCACCAGTGAAGATGATTCTCCTCAACAACAACTATCTGGGCAATGTGCGCCAGTGGCAAGACTTGATGTTTGAGGGTCGTCATTCCTTCACCCACATGATGAATCCACACTATGCAGAGATAGCCAAGGCTTATGGCATCCCATACGATGTGGTAATCGACCGCAAGGACTTGAAGGCCAAGGTGGAGAAGATGGTTGCCACCAAGGGTCCATACCTCTTGGAGTGTGCCATCAAGGAAGATGAGGACATCGTGCCAATGACCTTGCCAGGCAAGAGCGTGGAGGAAATGCAGCTCGAACTCAATTATTAATCAAGGGATGTAAGCATCTCAACTATTAATAAAGTAGCAAAAATGGAGAATAACAACGGAAAAAAATTATATACATTGCTCGTTTACTCTGAGAATATCGCTGGTATCTTGAATCAGATTACAGCGGTATTCACCCGCAGACAGGTAAATATCGAGAGCTTGAATGTATCTGCCAGCAGCATCAAGAACATCCACAAGTATACTATCACCGTGTGGAGTGATGAGGAGCAGATAGAGAAAATCAACAAGGCGATAGAGAAGAAAATCGATGTAGTGAAGAGTGATTACTATACCGATGATCAAATCTTTATCCATGAGGTGGCACTCTTCAAGATTTCCACCCCTATCTTGCTGGACAATCCAGAGGTTTCTCGCACCATTCGTAAGCATGATGCTCGCATGATGGAGGTAAATCCTACCTATAGCACTGTGCTCTTGGCTGGACTCACCGAGGACATCGCCGACCTCTTCCATCAGCTCAACAGCTTCGACTGCCTCTTGCAGTATACCCGAAGCGGACGTATCGCTGTGACAAGAAGTTTTGATGAGCCAATCTCTGATTATCTCAAGAAGAATTCTGCGGAATAATTCCGACGTGTATAATTGGGATATTAGCTAGAAATACTGGGAGGGCAGGTTTGTTACCTGCCCTCCCAGTATTTCTAGCATCTTAATAGGTAATGGAGTTATCACGTTTTGCTAATTTTAAAGACATATATATAATAAGGTACGAGAATGAAACAAGAATTATTAAGCAAGGTAGGGCGCTATGAGTTCCTCTCAGAGCCCTTCCACTGCGATTTTTCCAATCGTCTCTTCATGGGGCATTTGGGCAATCATCTGCTGAATGCAGCTGATTTTCATAGCAACGACCGTGGCTATGGCATGAATTATCTGATGCCTCGCCACAAGACCTGGGTATTGAGCCGTCTTGCCATCGAGATGACTGAGATGCCTAAGAGCTATGACAAGTTCTATGTGGAGACATGGGTGGAGAGCGCCATGAAGTATTTCACGTCTCGTGATTTCAAGATATGCAATGACGAGGAAGTGTATGGCTATGGCAAGAGTGTTTGGGCGATGATAGATACAGATACTCGTCAGCCCGTAGATATCTTCTCCATCAATGATGGCTTGATCAAGGAATATATCGAGGCAGAGAAACCTTGCCCGATAGCAGCCAGCTCAAGAGTCAAGATGAGCCATGAGGCAAAATTGGTGCGCAGCATCGACACCTATTATAATGATGTAGACATCAATGGGCACATCAATTCGGTAAAATACATCGAACATGTGCTCGATTTATTTGATTTGGACTATTATAAGACCCATTTTTTGCAAAGATTTGAGATAGCCTACGTGGCAGAGAGCCATCAGGGCGACAAGCTCAACTTCTATTTGGAGACGGTTGGAGACGAAGAATATTGCATAAAGATAACGAAAATGTGCAAAAAATCAGAAAATGAGGTGGAAGTTGTAAGAAGTAAGGCTAAATTTATTAAAAAGTGAAAGAAAAATTTGGTAGTTCCATTTTAAATCATTACCTTTGCACTCGAAAATAAAATGATAAACCCAGAGCCGCTCTCTTGGATAGGGAGTGGACGGATCAAACAGGCGTTCTTTGGATAAGAAAAAGCTCGAATCCGTATGGACAAGTATAACCCGCGGCTCCGTAACGGCAAGCCGCACATAAATTAATTTAAAATTATGGCAGAAATGAATTTCGGTGGCGTAATTGAAACAGTTGTCACCAGTCATGAATTTTCATTGGAGAAAGCACGTGAAGTATTGAAGAACGAAACTATCGCAGTTATCGGTTATGGTATCCAGGGTCCTGGTCAGGCTTGTAACCTCCGCGATAATGGTTTCAATGTCATCGTTGGACAGCGTGAGGGCAAAACTTACGAGAAGTGTCTCAAGGATGGTTGGGTTCCTGGTAAGACTTTGTTCTCTATCGAGGAGGCTGTTCAGAAGGGTACTATCATCTGTATGTTGCTTTCTGATGCCGGCCAGATTGCTGTTTGGCCAAAGATTGAAAAGTATCTTACTCCTGGTAAGACTTTGTATTATTCACATGGTTTCGCAATTAACTGGAGCGATCGCACAGGCGTAGTTCCACCTAAGGATATTGATGTTATCATGGTAGCTCCTAAGGGTTCTGGTACTTCTCTCCGCACTATGTTCTGCGAGGGTCGTGGTTTGAACTGCTCTTACGCTGTTTACCAGGATGCATCTGGCAAGGCAGAGGAAAAGACTATTGCCTTCGGTATCGGTATCGGTGCTGGTTACTTGTTCAAGACTACATTCCAGCGTGAGGCTACATCAGACCTTACTGGTGAGCGTGGCTCATTGATGGGTGCTATCGAGGGTCTTTTGGAGGCTCAGTATGATGTACTTCGTGAGAATGGTCACTCACCATCTGAGGCTTTCAACGAGACTGTTGAGGAGCTCACACAGAGCCTTGGCCCTCTCTTCGGTGCTAAGGGTATGGATTGGATGTATGCTAACTGTTCTACAACAGCTCAGCGTGGTGCTCTTGATTGGGCTCCTCGTTTCCGTGAGGCTATCAAGCCTGTTATGGAGTGGTTGTATTACTCAGTTAAGACAGGTAACGAGGCTCAGATTTCTATCGACAAGAACTCTCAGCCTGACTATCGCGAGAAGTTGAACGCTGAACTCGAGGCTATGCGCAACAAGGAGATGTGGCAGGCTGGTGTTACAGTACGTAAACTTCGCCCAGAGAACAACTAATTTTTTTCTCGTACATAATGTTAAAAGGGAATGGACCGTGAAGGCTCGTTCCCTTTTTGTTTTTGTTATTTTGAAGAGTGATGTTTTTTATTTTTCGGTTAGCATCATATTCAATCCATCTATCAGGATGATGTTTTCTGCTACCATCATTCTTGCCACTTTGTTTACATCTTGCGTGTTGGCTTTGATGGTCTTCAACTCCTTGATTTCATGATATTTGCCATCAGCCAATAGCTGCTTGATTTCTTCTGCTATGTGCAGGTAGTATTCCTTGTCCACGGGCTCCTGTTTCTTCTTGTTTTCTATGCATACGTCACATTGCTGGCAATCCTTTTGGCTGTTTTCTCCAAAATATTCTAGTAATTGGCGTGAACGACATACTTCATCATTCTTGGCATAGCTGATGATGGCATTGATGCGCTTCACATACTGCTCCCTTCTGTCTTCCCATACTGAGGTTGGGATGATGATACGGTCACCATCCTCACGTCGCTGGGTATAAGTGATGTAGGGCGTCTTGCTCTGCGGTATGAAGTCCAAGATGTGGCGTGCGCTTAATGTCTTGAGCGTCATATATACCTGTTGCACTGATTGCTCGCAGATATAGGCTATCAAGCTCAAGTCTATGTAGGCATAGTCTGTGAATAGTCCACCATAGTTTCTGAGCAGTGCTGTGATCACATCATCTTGGGGCTTGGATAGATTCTCTAGCATGTAGAGATCATTGCGTCCCAGGCAGAATTTGAGTCTCGCTTTACCGTCGGCTTGATCCTCGTAATGTATGTAGCCAGCTCTCTCCAAGATGCGGAGCGCAGAGTCCACTCGGGTAGGGAAATACTTGTAGGTATAGCAAAATTTGTCTATTTGGAAGAGGAATGTCTTGCCATATCCGCTGCCCACACCTATCTGGTAGAAGTATGCCAGGTGCTCATATACATCTCTGATAAAATCCTTCTCAGGGAAAGTATCGTTGATGCGATTTTGTAGTTTTCTTTCGTCGCTGCCATTGAATAGGAGAACGGCGTATGCTTTCTCGCCATCTCTTCCTGCTCTTCCTGCTTCCTGGAAATAAGCTTCGAGCGTATCTGGGCAGTCTATGTGGATCACCATTCTCACGTCTGGCTTGTCGATGCCCATACCAAAGGCATTGGTGGCTACCATCACTCGGGCTTCGTCTTGCTGCCAGGCTTTTTGGCGCTCATCCTTGGTGGCGCTTTCCAGTCCGGCATGATAGAATAGGGCATTGATGCTATGCTCGCACAGCAGCTGGGCTATTTCCTTGGCATGCTTTCTGCTTCTCACGTATACGATGGCTGAGCCTTCCACGCATCGCAGGATATGGATCATCTCGCCCCTTTTGTCATCACATTCTCTTACGATATAGGACAGGTTCTTGCGTTCAAAGCTCATTCTGAACACATTGGGCTCAGCAAATTCGAGCTTCTCCATGATGTCCTTTACCACTTCGGGAGTGGCTGTGGCAGTAAGAGCTAAGACTGGAGCTTCGGGCTTCAGCTTGCGAATGTTGGCTATGTTGAGATAGGAGGGGCGGAAGTCATAGCCCCATTGGCTGATGCAATGAGCCTCGTCTATGGTGATAAAGCTCACCTGGATGTGCTTCAGCTTAACTAGGAATATCTGTGAGGAAAGTCGTTCTGGCGAAATGTATAAGAACTTGATTTCGCCAAAGATACAGTTTTCGAGTATCTGGATAATTTCGCTGCGTGACATTCCCGTATGGATAGCTTCTGCTAGGATGCCGCACTGCTTGAGGTGCTGCACTTGGTCTTTCATCAGGGCGATGAGCGGGGTCACCACGATGCATACGCCCTTCTTGGCCAAGGCTGGCACTTGGAAGGTGATGGATTTTCCACCACCTGTTGGCATAAGACCAAGGGTATCCTTGCCGCTGGCTATACTCTCGATGATTTCTCGCTGTATGCCACGGAAGTCAGGATACCCCCAGTATTTCTGTAATATCTCTTGATATTGATCTGCCATCTTAAAGTTAGGAGTTAGGAGTTAGGAGTTAGGAGTTAGGAGTTTTTCCTACTCTTTACTCGTTGTTAGGGCGAATATCTTCTATCTGCAATTGTACTTGCGTCTTTTTGAAGATATTGTCTTCTATCGTATAGACGATGTCAAAGCTGCGTTTGCTCTTGATGTATCGGGCAGCCGCACTCTGGCCGAAGGCTATGCCATTGACCACATTGCTAGATTTGGAGTCTACCAATTCCAGCTTGATGTGCTCTTGCTCCCTGCCCACCACCTTGCTTGTTCCATAGTCATATACTCGTCTGGTGCAGAAGATAGGCTTAGGGTTGCAAGGGCCGAAAGGTGAGAATTTCTTCAGGTCGGCATGCAGGTGAGGCGTGATGTCCTTGAAGTCGATGACCGCATCGATATTGAGCAAAGCCTCAGTCTGTTCCGGTGAGATATGCTCTTCCACATATTTCTGAAATCTATCTCTGAACTCTTTCACATGCTCCCATCTCAGGGTGAGACCTGCTGCATAGGTATGACCACCGAAATTGACCAGCAAGTCTCTGCAACTCTTGATGGCTGAGTAGACATCAAAGCCCGTTACGCTGCGAGCCGATCCCGTAGCCATATCGCCTTCTCGGGTCAGTACCACGGTGGGGCGGAAGTAGATTTCGGTAAGTCTGGAGGCTACGATGCCTATGACTCCCTTCTTCCAACCTTCGTCATAGAGCACGATGCTAGAATTATGTTTCTGGCTTTCCAGTCTAGATACGATGGTGTTGGCTTCCTCCGTCATCTGCTTGTCTATGTCTTTGCGCTGCTCGTTGTATTCATTGATGTGGCGAGCCATGCGAAGGGCAGAGCCGAAGTCGCGCTCCACGAGCAGGTCTACGCTCAGTTTGCCATTTTCCATACGTCCCGATGCATTGATGCGTGGACCTATCTTAAAGACGATGTCGCTCATGGAGATTTCTCTTCCGTTGAGCCCACAGATGTCTATGATGGATTTGAGTCCGATGCTTGGGTTGGTGTTGAGCTGCTTGAGTCCGTGGAAAGCTAAGATTCTGTTCTCATCCACCACAGGCACAATGTCGGCAGCGATGCTCACCGCACAGAAATCCAGCAGCGGAATTAACCTAGAGAAAGGAATGCCATTATTTTTGGCAAAAGCTTGCATAAACTTAAATCCCACTCCGCATCCGCAGAGATGCTTGAAAGGGAAAGGATCATCAGGGCGCTTAGGATTGAGTATGGCCACAGCGGGTGGCATCACGTCATCGGGCACGTGATGATCACAGATAATGAAGTCTATGCCAAGGCTCTTGGCATATTCTATCTCCTGGATAGCCTTGATGCCGCAATCCAGGATAATGATGAGTTTTACTCCCGTTTCGTTGGCAAAGTCTATTCCTTTCTTGCTTACTCCATAGCCCTCATCATAGCGGTCTGGGATGTAGTAGTCGATGTTGGAATAGAATTGCTGCAGAAATCTATACACCAATGCCACCGCCGTGCATCCGTCCACGTCATAGTCGCCATATACGAGTATGCGCTCCTTGCGTCCCATGGCATCATTGAGGCGGTCTACGGCTATGTCCATGTCTTTCATCAAGAATGGATTGATGAGATCAGACAGCTGCGGTCTGAAGAATCGCTTGGCTGCCGACTCGGTAGTAATGCCTCGATGGATGAGAAGCTTTGCCAGGATAGGGCTGATGCTTAGCTTATCGGCTAATTCTTTAGCCGATTTTTGCAGCTCTGGTGTAGGTTCTTCGTAATTCCATTTAAAATGCATTTTAATTATTTTTTATTTCTGCCCCCAAAGTTACGAAAATAAAATGACAAACGGAAAGGTTTTAATGCTAAATAACAAAATAATGTATAGGAAAAGGTAAATCTAGGTAAAAATACCACGAAATGATGAGGGGAAAGGGAGCTGCAAAGGTCATATTATGCGTGGGCTAGGCTTTAACGGAGTGCAATTAACTAGTTACTGCCTATGGTCTGGGCTTGGACAGTGGCTTGCAGTACTGGGACTGCATACTGGCGGCATAGGTTACAGGGGGCTGTCAGGGGTGGTTAGTATCTTGACAGTGGCAAATGGTTCACATGCCTAAGAGTTTGTTGATTCAATTTACGTTTTGCCCTTCACTCTTCACCTTTCCTCTCGAATCCCCTGTGTTTATCGGCATTCCGAGAGGTGAAGAGTGGGCTCAGCTCTTCACCCTCTCTTCACCCACTCTTCACCTTCTGCTGCCCATAATTCGGAGGGTGAAGGGTGGTGAAGAGTGGGTGAAGAGGCAAAATGTCTCTTCACCTGTGTAAGTAGTTGATATGTAAGTGATTAATTGCTGTTGGTGAAGAGTGAAGGGTATTTCGCAAAATTCAATAAGAAAAAACAATAAGGGTGTGCTACAGCTTGTGTAGCACACCCTCTATCATGTTTTTTATTATAGTTCTAAAAAGATTAGATACCGAGCTTCTTGCGGATATCCTTAGGGATGGCGTTCTTGTTAACCATGAAGTCCATAGTCTTGTAAGCTACGAAAGCCTTGGTCATATACCATGTGCCCTTGTAGTCGCCATACTCGCCCCAAGAGTTCTTTACCATGTAGTACTCCTTGCCGTTCTGGTCCTTAGCGATACCATAGATGTGCATACCGTGGTCATCGGTAGTCTCCCAGTTGTCGAAGGCATCCTGACGCATCTGCTGTGTAGGAACAATCTCAGGAGCGTTTACGCCGAGTGAGTCAAACTTCTCTTTCTTCTCGTTCTTAGAGAGCTTGAACCAGTGGTCAGCGTCTGTACCTGCCATAGAGCGAACCTTCTTTACATCGTAAGCGATACCGAGACCCTTGCGTGTGAAGCCATCCTCTGTTACGTCACCGCCCCAAGCTACAGTGTAGCCATTGTTTACGGCGTTGTCGATAATCTTGCAGAGGTCTTCCATTGGCACATTGTAACTCAAAGGCCAGCGCCAGTTGTCCTGTACCTCAACAGCAAATTTGCTCCACATAGGGTGGTGGGTGTAGCTGGTGATGGTAACATAGTCATCGAGATTCAAGCCGAGGCTCTGGCAGAATGACTGTGGAGTATACTGCTTGCCCTGGTATGTAAACTTCTCAGGAGCATTGCCGATGTATGAATCGATGATGCCCTGGAGACCACTCTTCCATGCTGGGGAAATCTTGCTTGCCTTGCTCTTAGCCACAGCCTCTACGTATGGAGTCATCACGTCGAAGAACTCACCGAAGTTAGCCAAAGAGTCGCCGGTCAATGTACCTGGAGCTGGCATAGCTGTCTCTGGTACGATGCCATAGTGCTGCAAAGCGTAGAGCACATCGTATGCGCTACCACCCTGTGAGAAGCTTACGTCGCCGTGCATTCTTACAGCCATTGTGGCGCGGTCCATATATGTCTTGTTGGCTACGAACATCTCGCTCAAGTTGTATGTCTTGCCTGTATTCTTCAAAATCTCGCTCTCGAAGAAGCTCAAGGTAGAATATGCCCAGCACGTACCGCTGCGGTTCTGGTCCTTGATACTTGTGATAGGGTTCTGCTTAACCACTGTGAACACAGGCTTGTTCTTAGCGATGGCTGCTGAATCGGCAGCTGTCTTTGCATTTGCACCTGCAGCAACCATGGCAATCATGGCTGCAACAATCATAGATTTCTTCATGAATTTTTTTCTCTTTATATTAATAATGTTGTTTTCTTCTTATATCTCTCAGATAAAGTTATCTGTTGGCTGCCATATATTCCTCTACATCCTTTGGATGATAAGGGATTCTGTCCTTGCCCAGAAATCGGCAACCGTCCTTGGTGATGAGCACATCATCCTCGATGCGGATACCGCCAAAGTCCTTGTATGTCTCAATCTTGTCAAAGTTGAGGAACTCAGCGCAGTGACCAGATGCCTTCCAGTCGTCTATCAGGGCTGGGATGAAGTAAACTCCAGGCTCATCTGTTACCACGAATCCTTCTTGTAGACGGCGACCCATGCGCAGGCAGTTGGTTCCGAATTGCTCCAAGTTAGGGCGCACTTCCTCGTCAAAACCTACGTTGATCTGGTCCAGGTTCTCCATGTCGTGTACGTCCATACCCATCATGTGCCCCAGTCCGTGAGGCAAGAACATGGCGTGGGCACCAGCTTTCACAGCCTCTTCGGTGTCGCCCTTGGCCAGTCCGAGTTCCTTCATGCGGTCAAAGAGCAAGCGGCATATTGCAAAGTGAACGTCAGCCCACTTCACGCCTGGCTTTGCCACTTCCAATGCATAGTCGTGGCAGGCTTCTACGATGCTGTAGATTTCCAACTGGCGCTGAGTGAACTTGCCACTCACAGGCATGGTGCGCGTGTTGTCAGAGCAGTAGTTATTGATAGTTTCTGCACCTGCGTCGCAAAGAGCCAGTCTGCCTTCTTCCAGCTTGTTCATGGATGGATAGCCATGCTGTATCTCACCGTGCTGGCTGAAGATGGTAGGGAAACTTACCATGGCACCGTAAGATTCTGCGATACCAGTGAGCTGTCCGGCTACATATTTCTCTGTTACTCCTGGACGAACCAACTTCATGGCAGTGGTGTGCATCTTGTATCCGATGACTGCTGCACGCTCCAGCTCCTCTATTTCCTCAGGAGTCTTGGTAGAGCGCATTTTCACTACCGCCTTGATCAAGTCCATGGAAGCCTCGTCCTTCTGCTGGTTAGGGTGGATGCCCAAGAGGTCGAACACCTGTATCTTGATGTCGTGTCGATAAGGAGGCAAGAAGTGAATCTTGCGCTTCTTGGACATAGCGTCATTGCAGATAGTCTTCAGGCTCTTCATTGGGGCACTGTTGTGAACGCCTACTTGCTCAGCCAAGTCGTGTACGCTATCCACGCTTCCATACCATACAATGTCTACGAGGTCAATGTCATCGCCCACCAGGGTCTCGATGTCATTGTCTATATCTATCACACCTACCAGTCCGTCTCTCTGCTGTCCGAAATAGTACAGGAAAGTAGAGTCCTGTCGGAATGGGTAATATCCGTTGTTTGGGAAATTGCAAGGTGAGTTGTTGTTTCCGAAGAGTATAATTACACCGCTTTTTACAAGCTTCTTGAGTTCTTGTCTGCGGCTGATATATGTATCTTTGCTAAACATATTTTTAGTTTTTTATTTTATTTTGGTGCAAAGTTAGCAATTATTTCCCAAAAATGTATTATCTTTGCAATCAAAATTGAATAATTCATGTGAATTTATAAATAATTAATATAAAAACGCACTTTTTCGGGAGAAAATCGTAAGAAAATGACTTCTGATGAGTGCGAAATGATAAGAAAAAAGCAGTATCAAGGTAAAAGTTATGAAATTGGATAAGAATACAGGATTGGTATTGGAGGGCGGTGGCATGCGTGGCGTGTTTACCAGTGGCGTGCTGGATGCCTTCATGAAATATGATGTTTATTTCCCATACGTGGTGGCTGTGTCGGCGGGTGCCTGCAATGGCATGTCGTATATGAGTCGTCAGCCTCGTCGTGCTCGAATTTCCAATATTGATTATTTAGCTCGTTATCAGTATATAGGCATTCGCCATCTGGTTACCCAGGGGTGCATCTTTGATCGCAAGCTTCTGTATGATAAGTTTCCTAATCAGCTTTTGCCGTTCGATTTTGATACCTATTTTAAATATGCGGATCGTTTTGAGATGGTTACCACCAATTGTCTTACGGGGCAGCCGATGTATCTGAAGGAGACTCATGACCGCCAGCGTGCCCTTGACATCGTTCGTGCCTCTAGCAGCTTGCCATACGTGAGCAAGATAGTGGATGTGGATGGCATCCCGATGCTGGATGGCGGTATAGCTGACAGCATACCGGTGATGCGAGCCATAGAGACGGGGCATGAGCATAATGTAGTGATCCTGACTCGCAACAAGGGTTGGCGAGATACGGGCAAGGACCGCAAGCTACCTTATTTATATAAGAACTATCCTCGCTTGCGTGTGGCATTGAGTCATCGCCATCGTTCCTACAATGAGCAGATACAGCTGATAGATGACTTGGAGGCTGCGGGCAAGATAACCTGCATTCGTCCTATCCGCCCTCTGGAAGTGGGGCGCATAGAGAAGGATACGGCCAAGCTGGAGCGTCTATACGAAGAAGGCTTCGCACTGGGCGAAGCCTTCTGCAAGAAAATTATATAGATTCGTTTTGTTCAGTCTCTTCCAAGTAGTACTTAGGGCTTTCGCCATACTTGTTGGCTTGTATGTCTGAGTCGATGCAGCAGAATACGAGGATGACAAGCTGAAGGATACCTGAAGCCAATACCAGAAGTCCACCTATTATTATATATATAGCGGATACTCCCATCAAGGCTGTACTGAGATTCTCTGCCAGGTATTCTTCACCTTCGCTCAGGTCGGCAAAGGAAAGGCCTCCTACGATGGCACCTATGAAGATGATGCCGACGCCTACGAAGCCACAGGCGAAGTTGGCGATAACTAGCCAGCCGCTATGGTTGGTGTCATGCAAACGGCGAAAACAGAGCGATAGGCTTACCAGGGTGATAAACAGGCTCACCACAGTGCTTACGAGTGGAATCCATGACAGGAGCAGGTTGATGATGCAAAGTCCCAATGTTGCCCACCAAAACTCTGAGCGGCGAGTTCTACCTGTAAAGGTTACACACTTTTGGATGGCCAGTTTGCAGGCATCCAAGAATCCAACTTGTGGTCTAGCTAAATAATTTGCCATAATTGTATTGTTTTAGATGTTTATTCTTGTAGCAAGTCTGGTCTGAGCCTCTTGGTTCGTTCCATGGCTTGGTCAAATTCCCATTGTCTTATCTTGGCCTCGTTGCCGCTCAGCAGTATCTCTGGTACTTTCCATCCCTTGTAGTCGGCTGGTCGAGTGTAGATAGGTGCCGCCAGAATGTCGTCTTGGAAACAGTCGGAGAGGGCGCTCTGCTCATCGCTGATGACTCCAGGTACCAAGCGGATCACGGCATCGCTGATGATGGCTGCTGCCAGTTCGCCTCCGGTCAGCACGTAGTCGCCCACGCTGATTTCACGGGTGATGAGGTGGTCTCTCACACGCTGGTCTATGCCTTTGTAGTGACCGCAGAGGATAATGAGGTTGCCCTGCATCGACATCTCGTTGGCTATCTTCTGGTTGAAAGTCTCGCCGTCGGGCGATACATAGATCACATCGTCATATTCTCTTTCGGCTTTCAGGGCAGTGATGCATCTGTCGATAGGTTCGCATTGCATCACCATGCCGGCACTTCCGCCGTATGGGTAGTCGTCCACTCTCTTCCATTTATCTAATGTATAGTCGCGCAGGTTATGGAGATGAATCTCTGCGAGACCCTTCTTCTGCGCTCTTGCTAGGATGGATTCATTGAAGAATCCTTCCAGCATCTCTGGTAGTACTGTGATAATATCTATTCTCATATATGGTGCAAAATTAATAAAATTACCGCATAGTGCCAAATGTTTTCCAGAATTTCTTTATTTTTTCTTTAAAAACGTTCTAAAACGCATAAATATGCAACAAATTTATCAAAAATAAAGAAATTTAATAGCAAAATGATAAATATTTGGGAAAATGTGCTACTATTTGCAGAAAAAGTCGTATATTTGCAAACAAATTACTCGAAAGAGTGCATAATTAATTAAATTTTTAGTGAATAAGATGATACTGGACATTGAAATGCTGAGAAGCTTTTATGCTTCGTATTCGGAAAGTGTAAAACAGGCTAAGGCCACAGTGAAACGACCTCTCACTTTTGCTGAGAAGGTGCTCTTTGCGCATCTTTTCGAGCCGGCTGAGTTGCGCCCATATAAAAGAGGTGTAGAGTATGTCGACTTCCGCCCTAACCGTGTTGCTATGCAGGATGCCACCGCACAGATGGCGCTGCTTCAGTTTATGAACGCTGGTAAGGATAAGGTGGCTGTGCCTGCGTCAGTACATTGCGATCACTTGATTCGTGCCGATGTGGGTGCCACACAAGACCTGCCTGAGGCATGCAAGACCAATAAAGAGGTATACGATTTCTTGAAGTCTGTCTCTCAGAAATATCATATTGGCTTTTGGGGTCCAGGAGCAGGCATCATCCACCAGGTGGTATTGGAAAACTATGCTTTCCCTGGTGGTATGATGGTTGGTACTGATTCTCATACCCCTAATGCGGGTGGTCTCGGTATGGTTGCCGTGGGCGTAGGTGGTGCTGATGCTGTGGATGTATTGACAGGTCAGCCTTGGGAGCTCAAGATGCCTCGCCTCATCGGTGTACATCTCACGGGCAAGCTCTCTGGTTGGGCTACTCCTAAGGATGTGATTCTCGAAATCCTCGGTATCCTCACAGTGAAGGGTGGTACCAATGCCATCCTCGAATACTTTGGCGAGGGCTTGGATAGCATCTCCACTACGGGCAAGGCTACCATCTGTAACATGGGTGCCGAGCTGGGCGCTACCTGCTCTATCTTCCCATTTGATGAGAATGCCGACGAATATCTCCGCAAGACGGGACGTGAGGAAATCGCCGTCTTGGCTCAGCAGAATGCAGACGAACTTCGTGCCGATGATGAGGTGCTTGCTAATCCATCTGCTTTCTACGACCAAATCGTGGAGATTGACCTCTCTAAGGTTGAGCCACATCTCAATGGTCCTTTCACACCAGATGCAGCCACCCCTATCTCTCACATGAAGGCTAAGGGTCCTGCCAATGACTATCCTATGGTAGTGGAGGTAGGCTTGGTAGGTAGCTGTACCAACTCTTCTTACCAGGATTTGGCGCGTGCGGCAAGCATCGCTCGCCAGGCTTACGAGAAGGGCATCGAGGTAAAGGGACAGCTCATCATCAACCCTGGTTCTGAACAGATTCGCTATACAGCAGAGCGTGATGGCATCCTTGACGACTTCAAGAAGATTGGTGCCTTGATTATGACCAATGCCTGCGGACCTTGTATCGGACAGTGGAAGCGCCATACGGATGACAATAATCGCAAGAATGCCATCGTCACTTCATTCAACCGCAACTTCCGCCGTCGTGCTGATGGCAACCCTAATACATACGCCTTCATTGGCAGCCCTGAGTTGACAGTGGCTTTGACCATCGCGGGCAGATTGGACTTCAATCCTGCCACCGACACCCTCTTGGATAAGGAAGGCAACAGCGTGAAGCTCGATGCACCTACTGGTTTCACATTCCCTCCTAAGGGATTTTCCGTAGAGGACAAGGGCTTTATCGCACCAAGCGAGGAAAATGCCAATGTGGAGGTAGTGATAGCTCCAGATAGCAACCGTCTCCAGAAGCTCGCTCCATTTGCTCCATGGGATGGCAAGGACTTGATAGACATACCTTTGCTCATCAAGACACAGGGCAAGTGTACCACCGACCACATCTCTATGGCGGGTCCTTGGTTGAAGTTCCGTGGCCATTTGCAGAACATTTCCGACAACCTCTTGATGGGTGCCGTGAATGCCTTCAATGGCGAGAGCAACAAGGTAAAATGTCAGGTTTGTGGCAAGTATGAGGAGGTTTCTACCGCAGCCAAGAGCTATAAGGAAAAAGGTCTCAGCAGCATCGTGGTAGCCGAGGATAACTATGGCGAAGGTTCATCTCGTGAGCATGCAGCCATGGAGCCACGCTTCCTCAATGTGAAGGTGATTCTTGCCAAGAGTTTTGCCCGTATCCACGAGACCAACTTGAAGAAGCAGGGCATGTTAGCCCTTACCTTCTGCAACAAGGACGATTATAATAAGGTACAGGAGGATGACCGCATCTCACTGACAGGTCTGAAAGACTTCGCTCCTGGTAGCAAACTCACCGTTACCCTGAAGCACGAGGATGGTTCTGAGGATAGTTTTGAGGTGGAGCATACCTATAATGATACACAGATAGCATGGTTTAAGGCAGGTTCTGCCCTCAACTATGCAGCGAAGAAAAATTAATAATTTACAATTTATAATGTATAATTTACAAAAGGAGCAATCTTGTAATTATACATTATAAATTATACATTGTACATTGAAACATGAATAAGGAATATTTGATATACAAGCTAAGCGATGAGGTTAAGAACTCATGCAAGATAGATAAGGAGGCATTCAAGAAGTTCAATGTAAAGCGTGGACTTCGTAATGAGGATGGCTCTGGTGTGTTGGTTGGTCTTACTAATATCGGTAATGTAGTAGGTTATGAGCGTGATGCCGATGGCAAGTTGTGCCCTACGGAGGGTAAGCTTTACTATCGTGGCTATGAGCTGGACGACTTGGTAACTCCTCTCTTGAAGGAGAAGCGTTTCGGTTTCGAGGAGGTGGCATTCCTGCTGCTCTCTGGTCAGCTGCCTGACAAGGAGGAACTGGATGCCTTCAAGGAACTCTTGAATGACAACATGCCGCTTGACCACCGTACCATCACCCATATCATTGAGTTGGAGGGTAGCAACATCATGAACATCCTGGCTCGTTGTGTGCTCGAAATGTACACCTTCGATCCTAATCCTGATGATATCAGCCGCGACAACTTGATGCGTCAGAGCATTGAGCTGATAGCCAAGTTCCCTACCATCATCGCCTACGCTTACAACATCTATCGTCATTCCGTGCAGGGTAGAAGTTTGCATATCCGCCACCCTCGTGAGAACCTCTCTATCGCCGAGAACTTCCTCTATATGATGAAGCACGAGAACTATTCTGAGCTTGATGCCCGTATGCTCGATTTGCTCCTGATTATCCAGGCAGAGCATGGTGGTGGTAACAACTCTACTTTCACTGTACGTGTCACATCTTCCACTCGTACAGATACTTACAGCTCTATTGCTGCAGGTATCGGTAGTTTGAAAGGTCCTCTCCATGGTGGTGCCAACATCAAGGTTATCAATATGTTCCATCACCTGAAGGAAGCCATCAAGGACTGGAAGAACGTCAATGAACTGGACATCTATCTGAAGCGAATGCTCAATAAGGAAGCTTACGATAAGACCGGTCTTATCTATGGTATCGGTCATGCCGTATATACCCTGAGCGACCCACGTGCCGTGGAGCTGAAGAAGTTGGCTGGCGAACTGGCCAAGGAGAAGGGCAGAGAGGATGAGTATGAGTTCTTGAAGCTCATTGAGCAGGAGGGCATCAAGTGCCTCCAGGAGCATCGTGGCGGTAGCAAGCCTGCTTGTGCCAACCTCGACTTCTACAGTGGCTTTATCTATGAGATGATAGGATTGCCACAGGAGATTTATACTCCAATCTTCGCCATGGCTCGTATCGTGGGTTGGACTGCGCACCGCATTGAGGAATTGAACTTCGAGGGTCGTCGCATCATCCGTCCTGCTTACAAGAACATTCTGGGCGAGTTGGATTATACTCCGCTGAATGAAAGATAAGTCATAATTATGCTACATAACAAAAAAGCTCAGTTCTACTGCGAACTGAGCTTTTTTTTGTTATGATAGGTTTAGTTCCTTTCTTAGGAGTAACTAGAGAAGTGAAGATTAAAAACCTTCTGGCAGTTTCATTCTTACGGTATCATCCACCCATGTGCCGTTCTTCTTGGCTAGTGCCATCTCCTTGTATTTCTCTTGGTGAGCAGCGGCTTTCTCGGCAGCCTTCTCCGCGGCAACCTTTGCCTCCGGATTCTCTGCTATCATCTCAGGGGTGAGGCGCCAAGTGCCTGCCATGCGAATAAGGTCCTTGATTACCTCGCCACCGCAAATCAATCCAGCTGCGGCAGGAACAAAGGCATTGCTGGCAGGGATGTCTCGGCGGTCGGTACACTTGCGCATGTCCTTGTTAGGGCAGATGCAGTGGAATTGGCAACTGATGTCTGGGTCGTCGATAGGGCGCAGTGGCTCCTCCTCGCTGTATACCACCTTTAGTTTGCGGATGCCCATCTTGCGCAGTTTCTTGCGTATCACCTTGGCTAGTGGGTCCATCTGGGTCTTGTTGATGTCGGTTACCTTGAAGGCAGTGGCATCCATCTTGTTGGCCGCGCCCATGCAGGAGATGATAGGCACCTTCAGGTCGTGGCAACGCTTGATGAGGTCGAGCTTCGCCTTCACGGTATCGATGCAATCCACCACGTAATCAAACTTGGAGATGTCGATAACATCTGCAAACTCAGGCAGATAGAACATCTGATATTTGTGTACGATGCATCTGCGATTGATGTTGTGGATGCGCTCCTCGCACACGTCTACCTTGTGTTTGCCTACGGTGCTGAGCGTAGCGATGACTTGTCTGTTAACATTGGTGAGGCACACGCGGTCATCGTCGATGAGGTCTATTTCGCCCACACCGCTACGCACCAGTGCTTCTACTACATATCCACCCACGCCGCCTACGCCAAATACGGCTATGCGACTGCCCATCAGGGTGTTGATGGCTGGTTTGCCCATCAAGAGTTGTGTACGAGAAAATTGATTCTGCATTTGTCTTTATCCTAAATTTTCAAATTCGGCTGCAAAGTTACTTATTTTTTCTGAAAAATGATGTTCGTTTTATCACTTATTTTTATCTAAAAATGCCCAAATGGGGAGCAAAATTACTTTTTTACGTAATAAGTGTTAAATTTAGACAATATGGGGGGGTAAATTTGCCAATCTCGGTTTAATGCACTAACTTTGCATACGAAAAGATGTTAGAGTATAAGTAAAAAAACTATTAAATAAAAAGAACTATTAAATTCTAGAAAGTATATTAATGGAAAAAGAATTTGAAGATTATTGGAAGAAGCATCAAAAGCGCTTGATTCTGAATGCACCCAAGGAGCTGAGAGATGAATATCTTGAATCGACTCGACTGGATACTCCGATGGACTGGGCGTGTTTTGTCATACCGATAGCATTGGGCATCGTTTTGCAGCCTAACCTGCATCTTGATAGCGAAATACTGTCGTGGGGCATTGTCTTGCTCGTCGTAGTAGTGAGTTTTGCCTTGTTGCAGATGCTGAAACCAAGGTTGCAAAAGAAAAAGACTACTATTCAGGCGCTTGAGGTTATTAAGAAGTTTTATTATGAGCGCTATCAGAAATATGGATTAGCAAAAATGGAGTTGTGGGTATAATACTCATAACTCCATTTTTGCTTTTATACCAAGATGAAGTCGCTCATCACGTCGTCTGAGATGTATAGCCCTTCTCGGGTGAGGGATAGATGCTCATCCTGTATCTGCATCAATCCTCTGTTGATGTGTATCTTGGCCTCTTGCAGCATCTGGTCAGCTTTCTCTGGGCCAAATTCTTTTCTTACATGCGCCAAGTCTATGCCGTCCTTGGTGCGCAGGGCGGTGGTGATGAGGTCGTTGTACTGCTCAACGGCATCCAGGGTCTCGCTGCCACAGATGGATGAAATCTGGGAAGTCTTGGGTTGGTTGTAATACTGGGTGTATTCGCTGATCTTCTCTATATTCCAACTGCGCTTCACCTCTTTGCCTCTATGATAGGAGTGGGCGGCGGCGCCTAGTCCGATATAGGGTTCTTCGTGCCAGTAGCTGCTGTTGTGGCGTGAGCGATAGCCAGGCTTGGCAAAGTTGCTAATCTCATAGTGCTCATAGCCTGCGGCGGTGAGCTGGTCTATGAGCGTATCGTACATCTTGCGGCTCGTTTCCTCGTCTATCTCTGCTACCTTTCCAGCTTCTAGCATCTTGTAGAGTGCGGTGCCCTCTTCGTACATCAGGCTGTAGGCAGATAGATGTTCCACGCCTAGGCAGATGGCTTCGGTGAGGTCTTTTTCCCAATCAGCCAATGTCTCGTGGGGAAATCCAAACATGAGGTCGATGCTGATGTTCTGGATGCCGATGGCTCTTAATTGCCTTACGGCATTCTTCACATCCTTAGCTTTGTGGCGACGGTGCAGAAATTCAAGGCGATGGTCGTCGAAGGTCTGGACTCCCATGCTGATGCGATTGATGGGGAGGAGTCGCAGGGTTTCGCAAAAGTCTTCGTCTACATCGTCGGGATTGCATTCCATCGTGATCTCCATCCCCTCGTAAGGGTTCTTGCAGTTGGAGGAGGCTGGGAAGAAGTGGGCATAGTTCTTCTCTATGCCCTGGAAGAGCTTGATGAGTTGCTCTCGTGTCAGCATGCTGGGGGTGCCGCCACCCAGATAGATGGTGCGGATGGGGTAGTTGGCGCCCAAAGCTGTGATGGCAGGTCTTGCCTCCATCTCTCGGCATAGGGCATCGGTATATTGCTCTCTTTCTTTGAGCAATACTGTGCTGTAGAAGCCGCAATAGATGCAGCGGCTCTTGCAGAATGGGATATGTATGTATAGTCCTGCCATAAATTCTCGGAATGTCTAATCTTTGTTTTCCCGCTCCCTATATATAATAAGGTGTAAGGGAGTATATTTGATTTAATAATGTGCAAAAGTACTAATATCTTTTAAAATATCAATGGTTTTTGCGCAAAAAGTTTGGTGATGTGCCCAAAAAAGCGTACCTTAGTAGCATAAAACCTAAGAATCGAAAGATTCGAGGGTAAAACAACAACTAACAATATAAGGTATAACCCTAAAATCTATAAGCGTCATGAGAGTATATCAGACAAATGAGATTAAGAACATCGCACTCTTGGGCAGTGCGGGTAGCGGCAAGACTACACTTGCCGAGAGTATGTTATTTGAAGCAGGCGTTATCAAGCGTAGAGGCTCTGTAGAAGCGAAGAATACGGTGAGCGACTACTTCCCAGTAGAGTTGGAATATGGCTACTCGGTGTTCCCTACAGTTTTTCATGTAGAGTGGAACAACAAGAAGCTCAATATCATCGACTGTCCTGGTAGCGACGATTTCGTGGGTGGTGCCATTACATCACTCAACGTGACCGACCAGGCAGTGATCCTTATCAATGGTCAATATGGTCCAGAGGTAGGCACGCAGAACAACTTCCGTTATACCGAGAAGTTGGGCAAGCCTGTCATATTCCTCGTCAACCAGCTTGACTCAGACAAGTGTGACTTTGACAACCTCATCGCCACGATGAAGGACATCTATGGTACTAAGTGTGTGCAGATACAATATCCTATCGAGACTGGTCCCGGCTTCAATGCTCTCATTGACGTCTTACTGATGAAGAAATATTCTTGGAAACCAGAAGGCGGTGCTCCTATCATCGAGGATATTCCTGAGGAGGAAATGGAGAAGGCAATGGAATTGCACAAGGCTCTCGTGGAGGCTGCTGCCGAGAATGATGAGGGTTTGATGGAGAAGTTCTTCGAGAGCGAGAGCTTGACCGAGGATGAGCTCCGTGAGGGTATCCGCAAGGGATTGGTTGCCCGTAGCATCTTCCCAGTGTTCTGCGTTTGCGCAGGCAAGTCAATGGGTGTTCACAGATTGATGGAGTTCTTGGGCAATGTCGTTCCTTTCGTTAGCGAGATGCCTAAGTTGCACAATACGCGTGGTGAGGAAATCACACCAGATAGCAATGGCCCTGAGAGCATTTACTTCTTCAAGACAGGCTTGGAGCCTCATATCGGTGAGGTAAGTTACTTCAAGGTGATGAGCGGCTCTATCAAGAGTGGCGATGACCTGACCAATGCCGACCGTGGCTCTAAGGAGCGCATCGGACAGATATATGCTTGCGCTGGTGCCAACCGTGTACCTGTGGAGCAGTTGAATGCTGGTGATATCGGCTGTACGGTGAAGATGAAGGATGTGAAGACAGGCAATACCCTGAATGGTAAGGGCGCTGAGTGGCGTTTCGACTTCATCAAGTATCCTAACCCTAAGTATTCTCGTGCCATCAAGGCTGCCAATGCCCAGGATACAGAGAAGCTGATGGCTGCCCTCTTGAAGATGCGCCAGGAAGACCCTACATGGGTTGTGGAGCAGAGCAAGGAGTTGCGACAGGTTATCGTTCGTGGTCAGGGTGAGTTCCACTTGCGTACATTGAAGTGGCGTTTGGAGAACAATGAGAAACTCAATATTACCTTCGAGGAGCCACGCATCCCATATCGTGAGACCATCACTAAGAAGGCTCGTGCTGAGTATCGCCATAAGAAACAGAGTGGTGGTGCCGGACAGTTTGGTGAGGTACATCTCATCGTGGAGCCATACGCAGAGGGTATGCCAGACCCAACATCATTCAACTTCAATGGTCAGGAGTTCAAGATGAACATCAAGAGCCGTGAGGAGGTAGACCTGGAGTGGGGTGGCAAGTTGGTATTCCTCAACTCTGTGGTTGGTGGAGCCATCGATGCTCGATTTATGCCTGCTATCCTCAAGGGCATCATGGACTGTATGGAGCACGGACCTCTCACTGGTAGTTATGCCCGTGATGTACGCGTCATCGTATATGATGGCAAGATGCACCCAGTAGATAGCAACGAGCTTTCATTCATGTTGGCTGCTCGCCATGCATTCAGCGATGCCTTCAAGCAGGCTGGTCCTAAGATCTTGGAGCCTATCTATGATTTGGAGGTCTATGTACCTGCCGACTATATGGGCGATGTGATGAGCGACCTTCAGGGACGCCGTGCCCTCATCATGGGTATGGACTCAGAGGCTGGCTATCAGAAGTTGAGTGCCAAGATTCCATTGAAGGAACTTGCTAATTACTCAATCTCTCTCAGCTCACTTACCGGTGGTAGAGCTTCGTTCACCACCAAGTTTGCTAGCTACGAGCTTGTGCCTACAGATATCCAGGGCAAGTTGATAGCTGAGCACGAGGCTGAGCTGGCTAAGGAGGATGAGTAAGAAATCAAATAGACTCTCTTATACTAAAAATAAAAATTTTATGTTGATATGAACAACAGAGGGGAGTGTGCATGTGATATGTACACTCCTCTCGCTTTTTTGTCTTCTTACGGATAAGATGATTTTGTATTTGTAATTAACTTTTTGTTTTTATGTTAATGTGACTAAAAACCACTCAAATTATTAACTATTTTGTGTTAACTGATTAAGAAAATTCCTATCTTTGCCACCATGAAAAAGAAAACGATTTGGACCATAGCCATTATCATGGGCTTTTCGTTCCTTGCCCTGCTCTTCTTGCAGCTTAGCTACATTCAGGAGATGGTGGAGATGAAGAAGGAACAGTTTGACGAGTCGGTCAACAGAGCCCTATATCAAGCTTCAAGAAACTTGGAGCTTAACGAGACTTTGCGCTATCTCGAAAAAGATGTCAACGAGACTGAGCGAAAGGCGCACAAGGACAATCCTGATAAGGCGAAAGCCACGTATTCTACTTTCGAACTCAAGACGCTAGCCACCAATCCTGGCAATATGCCAAAGGCAATGATACTGCGCAGCGACAAGAATTCGATCAGTGAGACGCAGAAGTCGCTCCAGGAGATAGTGAAGAATAGGTATGTATATCAGAAAGCGCTGCTGGATGAGGTGGTTTACTCTATCCTCTATTCGGCATCCGACAAGCCTCTGAAGGAACGTATCAACTTCAAGCAGCTGGATCAGGACCTCAAGGCTGAGATGATGAACAATGGTATCAACATACCTTATCATTTCACCGTGACCACACAGGATGGGCGAGAGGTTTACCGTTGCCCAGACTATAGCGACGAGGGCGAGGAGTACAGCTATTCGCAGGTGCTCTTCCGCAACGACCCACAGTCTAAGATGGGTGTAGTGAAGGTACACTTCCCAGATATGAACAGCTACATCTTCTCCAGTGTGCGCTTCATGATACCGAGCATCATCTTTACGCTGGTATTGCTGATTACTTTCATCTTTACCATCGTGGTCATCTTCCGACAGAAGAGGTATACGGAGATCAAGAACGACTTCATCAACAATATGACCCACGAGCTCAAGACGCCTATCGCCAGCATCAGCCTGGCAGCGCAGATGCTCAATGACCCTTCGGTGTCTAAGAGCGAGCAGATGCAGAAGCATTTGGGCGGGGTTATCAATGACGAGTCCAAGCGCTTGCGCTTCTTGGTAGAGAAGGTATTGCAGATGAGTATGTTTGACCGCAAGAAGGCTGTGTTCAAGAAGAAGCAGCTCGATCTGAACGAGATGGTGGAGAACATCGCCCATTCATTCTCTCTCCGTGTGGAGCATACGGGTGGCAAGGTCTACACCGACATTGAGGCCATCGACTCAAGCCTGTATGTAGACGAGGTTCATTTCCAGAATGTCATCTTCAATCTGATGGACAACGCCGTGAAGTATCGCAAGCCAGATGAGCCACTCAACATCACGATGAAGACTTGGAACGATGATCAGCATCTCTATCTCTCCATCACGGATACGGGCTTGGGCATGAAGAAGGAGAGCCTGAAGAAGATCTTCGACAAGTTCTATCGAGTTCATACAGGCAATGTGCATGATGTGAAGGGGTTCGGACTGGGCTTGGCGTATGTGAAGAAGGTGGTAGACCTGCACGACGGCGAAATCAAGGTGGATAGCGAGTTGGGCAAGGGCACAACCTTTACCATCAAGCTGCCAGTGATACATGACTAGGGAGTGAAGAGTTAAGAACGAAGAGTGAAGAATTCAATTGTTACAAATATAAATATAGAATATTAATAATTAAATCGATAAAGATATGGAAGAGAAAATTAAGATCCTGCTTTGTGAGGATGATGAGAACTTGGGTATGTTGCTTCGCGAGTATTTGCAGGCAAAGGGTTACGCTACAGTATTGTGCCCAGACGGAGAGGCTGGTTACAAGGAGTTTTCTAAGGGCAAGTTCGACATCGCCGTGCTCGATGTGATGATGCCTAAGAAGGATGGTTTCACCCTGGCTCAGGAGATTCGCCAGTCTAATGTAGACATGCCTATCATCTTCTTGACAGCTAAGACATTGAAGGAAGATATCCTCGAAGGCTTCAAGATTGGTGCCGACGATTATATCACCAAGCCATTCTCTATGGAAGAGCTCGTGTTCCGTGTAGAGGCTATCCTTCGCCGTGTGCGTGGCAAGAAGACCAAGGAGTCAACCTTGTATCATATCGGTAAGTTTACCTTCGATACCCAAAAACAGCTTCTTACCATCGGCGACCAGCAGACCAAGTTGACAACCAAGGAGAATGAACTCCTTTCACTGCTCTGCTCTCATGCCAATGAGATCTTGCAGCGCGACTTTGCCCTCAAGACCATCTGGATCGATGACAACTACTTCAATGCTCGCTCTATGGATGTATACATCACCAAGCTTCGCAAGCACTTGAAGGACGACGACCAGATCGAGATTATCAATATCCACGGCAAGGGATATAAGTTGATTACTCCTAATGAGGAGGCATAAGCAGCCATAACAAGGAGGCTTTGGAAACTTCCTCTCTCATGAATAGAGACATAAAAAAGGCTAACCCCTAGATGAGAGGTTAGCCTTTTTTGATGGAATAGATAAATCCAGCCACTCCGGCTATGATGAAGAACAATCCTGCAAAGAGGATGACGTTGCCCTTGATGCTAAAGGCGAAAGAGGCGGCTAGCAGAAGCACGCCCAGCACGATGAAAGCCATGCCCATGGAAGGCAGGGCTTGAAGCGACTTTTTGATGTTTTTGTTCATTTTTGCCATACTTATATCGTATTTTATGGTTGTTTTTTGTACTATTAACAATTATTTTCTGCAAAAGTACAAAAAATATTTGGTTATTTCAAATAAAATGCGTACTTTTGCACCGCAATTCGTGAAAAGGGTGTTTTAAAACATGTTTTGAGCGGAGCGCAAATAAATTTTAATATTAATATTTAATCATTTTAAAAGTAGTATGAATCAATACGAAACCGTTTTCATTTTGACTCCCGTTTTGTCTG
>OOCQ01000224.1_pt1 | contig 51172 bp, 35 predicted proteins | sample 1671121 | NCBI WGS metagenome assembly OOCQ01 (sample SAMN06348124, study PRJEB24527) | human gut metagenome | biome: human gut; feature: ankylosing spondylitis patient; material: feces | host: Homo sapiens | place: China | collected 2015-10 | reverse complement strand
ACAACGGCAAGATACCGAGAAATCCGTTTGCCATGTACCACGTTGATCCAGACCACAAGGAACGTGAGTTCTTGACCTTGGACTAGCTTACCGCCATGACTGAGATAAAGTTGGAAGACCAAAACATTGTGTCCACAAAGACACAGCAAGGTATGTTTTGAGTTACTCGAAACCTTTCAAGTTACTCTTGAAAGAACAAACGAATTGTCCTCCTAAGTCGGGCAATTTTACAGATAATAATTTTAATTTGTCTAAATAGTAGCAATATATGCCAATTATTCATTTTTTCTGATTGATTATCAAGATAAAACATTATATTTGTAGCATTAAATGGTTTTAGAATTATGGCAAAGAAAAATATAGACTTAGCAGTAGTCCTTCATGATGATTGCGACTACAAGGACTGGCTTGTGGAACTCAAGGAACGATTCTACAGCCATCGCCTCAAAGCGTCATGTGCCACCAATGGCTACTTGTTGGACTTCTATTGGAAGTTGGGACGAGACATTGAAGCTAAGCAATATACTAATACTTATGGCTCTGGATTTTACAAAAATCTCAGTCAGGATTTGAAGAACGAAATGCCAGGGGTGAAGGGATTCTCACCAACTAATTTGAAGTACATGAGCTACTTTTATAAGCTCTATGCACCATTACAGGCAAATTGTCCGCAGCTTGCGGACAATTTTATAGAGAACTTGTATATTGCAGATATTCAGCGAGTTGTAGCACAAAGTAAAAATCGTCCGCAAACTGCGGACGATTTCAAATTGCTTTTTCTTATTCCTTGGGACCATCATCGCCGTATCATAGATAAGTGCAAGGGCAATATGGATAAGGCTTTGTTCTTTGTAAGAAAGACTTGGGAGAACAATTGGGGGCGTGACGTTCTGCTCAACTGGCTTGACACAGACCTTTATGAGCGTGACGGCAAGGCTATCACCAACTTCCAGGCTACGCTTCCTGCTGTACAAAGCGACTTGGCACAACAGATAACCAAAGACCCTTATCAGTTGGACTTCCTTAACTTAAGGGAGAAATATGACGAGCATGACATTGAGGAAGAATTGGTGAACAATGTAACACGTTTTCTTTTGGAACTAGGAAAGGGATTCTCTTATATGGGCAGACAGTTTCGTTTGGAGGTAGGTCATCAGGAGTTCTTCCCAGACTTGCTGTTTTACAATGCCCACCTCCATGCCTATGTGGTCATTGAGCTAAAAGCCCAGTCGTTCCATCCATCATTCTTGGGGCAACTAAGTTTCTATGTATCTGCCATCAACCACCAATTCAAGACCGACATCGACAACCCTACCATCGGTTTGCTCATTTGCAAGGACAAAGACAATGTGGTGGCAAAATACGCCTTGGATTCATACAAAGAACCAATGGGTATATCAGAATATCAACTGTCAAAGCTCTTCCCGAAAGACTTCAAATCTTCCATGCCGACTATTGAGGAATTGGAAAAGGGATTGAAAGATAATCGAGAATAACGAGCCAAGATGCTTAATATGAATAAAGAAGAAATAAAACAAGAACAAAATAAAGGGCTAATAGCTCGCATATTAGGAGGAACACCCACTATTTTACAGAAGGTGTTCTTTATACTTATGGCATTTTCGCTGATATTATGGCCCTTGGGATGCTATGTTTCTATATTCTTCTTTGATGCCCCTGTTCGCTCTGATGTAGACAAAATATGTCGTTATGGTATGCTTATAACCATCTACTTGTATCCTATCTACTTGTTCCCTTTGTTGAGATTTATGTTTCAACTTTCAAAGAACTTAAGAGCAACTTGGCTTTATTATCTATGTCCGATAGTACCAATATTAATTCTTAGGTTGTTATTTTCAATTAGTACAATCAGTGCTCCGAAAATAGACAATACCGAATTTTTCTCTAATGAGGATTTGGTTGGTCATTGGACTTTGAATGGTGGAGAAAGACAGATCAATTATCCTGAGATTGAATTTTTCAATGATAGTACGGTGGAATTATACTCACAAGCTGATACCCTATACAGATATACCTATTGTTTGCAAAATGATTCCTTATATCTCAATGACATAAATGGAAGACAATACGTAAATAAAATCAATAAAGTCGATGACGAAACCATTATGTTTGAGGGTATCGCAGATGTTAAAGGCATACAGATTTATCATAAATAAAAAGTTCTTGAAATGAGAATCTATGAACAAAAAAATATACTTGTAAGAAATATAAATTATAGCAATGCGTATGGTAGAAATCTTCTACAAGAAGCTATTGTATCTTGTGAAAATGCAATTGCTGTTGATTTAGTGAATAAAGGCATTGATATTAATCATCAAGATAAAAAGGAGATGACTCCTTTAGATTTCGCAAAGCAAATTGAAGATATGGAAATGATTAATATTCTTACAGATAAAAAATCGTCATATTTGTTGCTTTTTTGCTGATTTGAGGAGTGTCATAAGGCAAAAATGGGGTAAGTTGCTGATTTCCGGACTATTCCGATGGGGGTGTGTCATGAGTGTCATGTGTCATGAGTGTCATTAAGAAATCTTGCATCACTTCTCAGCCTGAAATGTGTGTGGAAAAAAGTCTCTATATAAAGATTAAAAATATTTTTATCTTTATATAGAGGGCTGAAATCCCCCCGCAGATGGAGTGGGGAAATCCTTAATGACACTCATGACACATGACACTCATGACACACCTCAGTCCTTTCCCCCCTTGCCCTCGGTGCAGGTTATTATTTATGCGCCCACACGATGTATTTCTACCTGCGTGGCGTAGAAATAATTTTTTCCTCGCCACGTAGCAAAAATATGGTGATTCTGGATTGCTGGGATGTGAGGGCTGCTGGATGCTGCTGAACGACGACTTTTTATATGCTTAACTCGTATTGAAAACTATACTGATTATCAGAGAGTTGTGATAAATGAGACGACAAATGCCTCCAAATGGTTGGACAAATGGAACAAATCGCCCTTTTTTGTTGTACCTTTGCACCGCAGTTCGGAAGTTCGGGGCATCAGCCGGCAGCCCTCACGGAAGAGCGGCAAAAAGTGTGTAAGTAAAAAAGTGAGTATTAACAATTTCTAAACCAAACAACTATTATGGGAATCAGAGTAAAAGCAATTGAGAGAAACGTATCTTTTGACAAGAAAAACAAGCGCTATGCCTATGTGCTCCAGGCAGACCTCTACGGTCAGTTGTCACAGGCCAAGGTGATAGCCGAGGCAGCCCTTCGCAGTGGCATCAGCAAGGGAGTGATGAACGCCGCCTACAGTGCCATCGGTGATGTCATCGTGGCTTGGGCCACCGAGGGTCACTCTGTGGCTATTCCAGGTCTGGGCACCATGCGCTTCGGTCTGCGCAGCATCGCCGTGGACGACGTGAACAAGGTGAGCGCATCGCTCATCACCGCTCGCCGAGTCATCTTCACTCCTAGCGTAGCCATCAAGCAGGAGCTCGCCGACACCGCCGTGAGCATCACTTGCTACGACCGCAACGGCAAGATTGTGAAGCAGGTAACCTCTACCGACAAGGGCAACGTGGACGACACCGAGGGCGGCGATAACGCTGGCGGTGGATCAGGCCCTGGCACCGGCGATTCTGGCACTGATGCTGGTGGCGGTAACGTAGGATTGTAGAACGATCCAGCCCCCTCAGATGGAGGGGGCTAAAAACTTGAGGGATGAATTACTAATTACAAATATTACTTATTAACCGAATATGAACATGAACAAGAAAGCCTTTTGGGAGCGTGTGCTCCAGTTAGCCATCACCGTGTTGACAGCCATTGCCACTACGCTTACCGCTAATGCCGCCATCGTGCATTAGCCCATCTCTTGCCAGAGAATGGCAGAGTGTACAAAAGAAATCCCCTTTACTATCCATCACGGACGGTAAAGGGGATTCGGGGGAAGAGAGTATAAAAAAATCCCCCGACTAAACAATCTATTTTTACCAATATGATTATTTTCTCTGGGACTTGCGGTTAGCTCTCTGCTGGCGATACTTCGCCTTTTGACGGGCAGAGCCGCTACCGTGGGCTCCAGTAATGTATTTCTTCTTCTTGGCCTTGGTCTTCACTTTGTCGTCGTCGGTCTTCTTCTGACCGCCTCCTCCCTTGAATACCATGCCACCCATGATAATATCGTCTATATCACTCATATACTTTGAACTTTGAATTTTGAACTTTGAACTTTATGATAAGTAAAGCCGTTAAATTCTTCACTCTTCACTCTTCGTTCTTTACTCTTCACTTAAATTAATGATGGAAGAGGCGAACGTGAGTGAACGCCATGGCAATGCCGTACTTGTCGCAAGTATCGATGACATTGTCGTCACGGATACTTCCGCCAGCCTCGGCGATATACTGCACGCCACTCTTGTGAGCACGCTCAATGTTGTCGCCGAATGGGAAGAAAGCATCGCTTCCAACGCTTACACCCTTGTTCTGTGCAATCCAAGCCTTCTTCTCCTCGCGGGTCAGAGGCTCAGGCTTCTCGGTGAAGAACTGCTCCCATACGCCGTCCTGCAATACATCCTCCCACTCATCAGAGATGTATACATTGATGGTGTTGTCGCGGTCGGCACGGCGAATCTTCTCCTTGAATGGCAGGTTCATCACCTTAGGACACTGGCGCAGCCACCACTCATCAGCCTTGCTTCCTGCCAGGCGAGTACAGTGGATGCGGCTCTGCTGACCGGCACCGATACCGATGGCCTGACCGTCCTTCACATAGCATACAGAGTTGCTCTGGGTATACTTCAGGGTGATGAGCGAGATGATGAGGTCGCGCTTAGCCTCTGGAGTGAAAGTCTTGTTCTGTGTTGGGATGTCCTCAAAGAGAGCTGGGTCGTCGAGCTTCACCTCGTTTCTACCCTGCTCAAAGGTTACGCCAAACACCTGCTTGTGCTCGATAGGAGCTGGCACATAGTCGGGATCTATCTGGATGACGCAGTAAGTGCCCTTTCTCTTTGCCTTCAGCACCTCTATGGCCTCAGGGGTGAAGCCTGGAGCTATCACGCCGTCGCTCACCTCACGCTTGATGAGGAGGGCAGTGGCCTCGTCGCAAACATCGCTCAGCGCCACGAAGTCGCCGTAAGAGCACATGCGGTCGGCACCACGCGCACGGGCATAGGCGCAAGCCAATGGAGAGAGTTCGAAGTTGACGTCATCTACGAAGTAAATCTTCTTCAGTGTGTCGCTCAGAGGCAGACCGATGGCTGCACCTGCAGGTGAAACGTGTTTGAAACTAGCGGCGGCAGGCATTCCTGTGGCAGCCTTGAGCTCCTTGACCAGTTGCCAAGAGTTCAGGGCATCGAGGAAGTTGATGTAGCCAGGGCGGCCGTTGATAACTTCGATAGGCAGTTCCCTTCCGTCATCCATGTAGATGCGAGAAGGTTTCTGATTCGGATTACATCCGTACTTAAGTGCTAATTCTTTCATCTTATGTTAGAATGTGTTTAGAATTTGGTGGCAAAGATACAAAAAATGATTGAATAATCTATCATATTTCCAAGAAAAAAGGGTGAAAATATGACGAAAAAAGTAGAAAAATCAATTATTTCTCCCCGAAAGTGAAAATAATTGGGGAAAAATTACTTAGTTTCAAAACTTTTTCTTACTTTTGCTCCCAGTTAGTTATGTTATATTAGAGAAATATTTGGGATATATAATAAAGGTATAAAAATGAAACATGATTTGAAGCTTCTTGCTGAGGCTTTGGAGAAGAAACTAGGCAAGGCACACGTGCTGCATATGTGGCAGGTGATCAAGGGAAAGGAGAAGTTATCGCCGCAAGCACTCGACCGACTGGCGCTGCTGGCTGGATTTCAGAGTTGGAAGGATTTCCAGGGTGCCCTCCATGGCACTGAGGATGGACTCGTGAACTACAGTGTGGGCGATGAATAAAGATATTTTTGAATGATATAAAAGTTAATTCATTAAGATAGTGGATTTAGAGAAATCCTACAGGCAAAAAGGGCATCCAACCGTGAGGTCAGATGCCCTTTATTCATTCTAATTTCTTTAAGATAGGTCTCTAAGAAAATTACTCAGCGCTCTTGGCTACAGTCTTCTTCTCAGCGATACGAGCCTTCTTACCAGTAAGAGCACGCAAGTAATACAACTTAGCGCGACGTACCTTACCACGCTTGTTCACCTCGATAGAATCGATAGCTGGTGACTCGATAGGGAAGATACGCTCTACACCTACTGTACCAGACATCTTACGAACTGTGAAACGCTTCTTGTCACCGTGACCAGAAATCTTGATGACTACACCACGGTAGAGCTGGATACGCTCCTTAGTACCCTCGATGATTTTGTAAGCGACTGTGATAGTGTCACCTGCCTTGAACTCAGGGAACTTCTTGCCGGTTGCAAATGCTTCTTCAGCAACTTTAATCAAATCCATTTTTTCTATAGAAATTTTAAATATAGTTTGTCGTTCCTGCGCAACATGGCCTGGGCAACTCTTCTGCCCTGACAACAGCGGTTACGCCGAAAAGCGGGTGCAAAGTTACTACTTTTTCTTGTATCTCACAAATTTTCAAGCATTTTATTGCCTTTTTAACACCGATTTTTTTGTTTTATTTCATTTTTGGCGTAACTTTGCAGTCAGAAAACAATAAAAATAGTGATTATGAACAGAAAACTTTTAGTCGGCTTCTTGCTGACGGCATGTGCCATCTGGGGCGTAAACCCTTGTCTGGCACAGAAGTATAAGGTGGCTAAGGTGGAGCGCACTCGCATCCTCATCGACAAGAAATGGGATGCGGAGCCTGATGCTGAGGCAGCCCAGTTTATCGCTCCTTATAAGCATAAGGTGGATAGCATCATGGGTCCTGTGGTGGGCTCGGTGACTCACGATATGACCCGCCATCGCCCGGAGAGCGAGCTGAGCAATCTGCTCTGCGACATCCTGGTGTGGGGCGGCAAGAAATTTGGTGAGCAGCCTGTCTTCTCGGTCTATAACATGGGCGGCATCCGTGCCAACTTTGCCAAGGGCAAGATTACCGTGGGCGATGTGAACGAGGTGGCTCCTTTCGAGAACAAGATTTGCTTCCTCACCCTCACTGGCGAGAAGGTAACTGAGCTCTTCCAGCAGATAGCCCATCGTGGCGGCGAGGGACTGAGCCATGCCGTGCGCCTGGTCATCTCCAAGGATGGCAAACTGGTGAGCGTCACGCTGAATGGTGAGCCTATCGACCCCAAGAAGGAGTATCGCATAGCCACCCTCGATTATCTGGCAGAGGGCAATGACCAGCTCGTGGCCTTCAAGAGCGGTACCCATGTGGTATCTCCTAAGGAGAAGGAGAACAACGTGCGCTTCATCATCATGGACTATTTCCGTGAGAAGATGGCAGCGGGCGAAGTCGTGGAGAGTCAAATCGAGAATCGTGTAACAGTAGAATAAGTTTTGAGTATGAAGAAATATATCTTATATATAATAATGTGTATGGCTGCCATCCCAGTGATGGCAAAGAACAAGCAGCTCGTGGTGCTCCATACCAACGATACGCACTCTTGCGTGATGCCGATGAACCCTAACCTAGCTGATACGGCGATGGCAGACAGGGGCGGATACTTGCGCCGTGTGGCTATGATCAAGGAGGAGAGAAAGCAGAACCCTGACTTGCTGCTCTTTGACAGCGGCGACTTCTCGCAGGGCTCTCCTTATTACACGCTCTTCAAGGGCGATGTGGAGGTAGGACTCATGAACGAGATGAAGTATGACGCTGCCACCATCGGCAACCATGAGTTTGACTTTGGCATCGACAATATGGTGCGCCTCTTCAAGATGGCGAAGTTTCCGATAGTTTGCGCCAACTATGATTTCACGGGCACTGAGCTCGCCGACATCGTGAAGCCTTACGTCATCCTGCATCGTCAGGGCTTGAAGATAGGCGTATTCGGCATCTGCCCTGAGCTCAAGGGACTCGTGAGCACTGCCAACTATGGCTGCATCAAGTATGAAGACCCTATCCAGAAGGCGAACGAGACAGCGGAGATATTGAAGAAGAAGGAGAAATGCGATGTCATCATCTGCCTCTCTCACCTGGGCTGGGACATCGATGGCATCGACGATACCGAGCTCATCCCTGCCACTCGCTACATCGACCTCGTATTGGGCAGCCATAGCCATACTTACTTCAAGCAGTTGCAGTATCTCAACAACTTGGATGGACAGCCTGTAGGCGATGACCAGAACGGCAAGAGCGCCATCTATGTCGGGAAAATGACGCTGGATATCGTGAAGAATAAATAAAGAGAAGGTCAAGGTGTGTCATGAGTGTCATGTGTCATGAGTGTCATTAAGGATTTCAATATAAAAAAAGCTCCTCAGAAAATGCTGAGGAGCTTTTTTAGTATATAATGATATCTTATTCCTTGTTAGAAGAAGCATAGAGTCCGATGACGGCACCAATGAATCCGCCACTCTTCTGAGTGCTCAGGTTGCTGGCATCCACACCCTTGGCTAGGAGCTGCCAGTCGCTGCCCTGCTCAGCATAGTAGAAGTCATAGTAGCGATCATGACCTTCTATCTTGAGTCGGAGCTCTCCGTCCTTGATAGGAGTAGAGGCGATGGTCACATTGTTCTTCTCGGCACGAGTCAGGGTAAGCACCAACTTGCCATTCTTCATCGTCTTGCCAAGCACGAAGTTGTGGTCTTCCTTCTGGAGAAGTGCCAAGCCTGCGATGTCCTTGTCGTTGCGAGGAGTGAAGTTGAGCGCAGTCTCTGCGGTGAAAGTGCCGTGCTGCTGACGAGCCCAGATGGCAGACATTGGCTCACGCTTGTAGATGTTGCCAGGCAAGAGATTCAGTGTCAACTTACCATTCTCAGCCTTGTAGCAATCCACAGGGTCGCGGAGGAACATCCAGCGGTTGACATCCACTTTCTCAAAATTGTCTGTATACTCGAAGTTGCCAGAATAGAGGTTCTGACCGTTTGGCTTCAGTCCAGCCTTCTCGCCCACAGTAGCGATAGGAGTGTTCTTGGCGAGAATCTCAGGCCAACCATTCTTCCATGTCACTGGCAGCAGATAAGTATCACGCCCCGTGTTGTACATATCCTCCTCGTAAGGACGGCAAGCCAGGAAAACAGCCCACCAGTTGCCCTTGCCATCTTCCACGATGTCGGCATGGCCGGCACTAGACACAGGGTCCTTGCGGTTAGGGTCCAAGCCTGTGCGCTGAGTCAGGATAGGGTTGTTAGGATTTTCCTCCCAAGGTCCCATTGGGTTCTTGGCACGCAGGATCACCTCGCTATGCCAACCGCCAGTACCGCCCTCGGCACACATCAGATAGTAATAGTTGCCCTTCTTGAAGAGGTGTGGACCTTCTATCCAGATAGGCTTAGCCTCTACGTGAGTACCACCACGCACAATCTGCTTGAAGTCGCCCTTGATGCTATCGCCCTTCACGTCAAACTCGAAGAGGCGGATGGCACGCTGTCCCTCATAGTCGGCGCCGCCAACCACTGGACCATTGTGTACGATATATCCCTTGCCATTGTTATCGAAGAAGAAGCTAGGGTCGATGCCATCAATCTTAGGCAGATAGATAGGCTCGCTCCAGCCCTTGCTTGGGTCCTTGGTCTTCACGAAGAAGTTGCCTGCGCCCACGTTGGTGGTGATCATATAGAAGGTCTTGTTCTTCTTGTTGTAGCTGATGGCTGGTGCAAAGATACCGCCCGACACATGCTGTCTCTTGAGAGGCACTTGGGATGTGCGGTCCAGCACATGGCCAGCAGGCTGCCAGTTCACCAAGTCCTTGCTGGTGCTCAGAGGCACGCCAGGGAAGAAGGTGAATGATGAGTTCACGAGATAATAGGTATCGCCCACGCGACAGAGTGAAGGGTCAGGGTAGAAACCCGCCAACACTGGGTTGTAGTACTGATGGCTCTTGTCGATGGCTACATTGAAGCGAGCGTCATTGCCCGCATACTTGAAGTAGTCGAACTCGGCAGTCTGCGCCTGAGCTCCCGCAGCGAGAGCTAGTGAGAGAGAAAAGATTGCTAACTTTTTCATTGTTTATAATTTTATTGTTTGATTTTTGGTGCAAAGTTAGCATTTCTTTTCCAATCTCACCCCCATCTGATGTTACCAATACTTTGCGTGGTGTACCATAAGCGTGTCTATTTGTAACAAATACTTTATTTTTTGCGCTTTTCGTTCATATAGTCACGTGGAGCCACGCCATACATGTTCTTAAACATGGTGCTGAAGCTGGCAGCATTGCTGAATCCGCAGGCAAACATCACGTCGATGACGCTCTGCTTGGAGTCGGCTAGCATCTGGGCGGCTGCCTTCAGGCGCACGTTGCGGATGTAGATGTGTGGAGTCTGATTGGTCAGCTCCTTCATCTTGCGGTGCAGGTGTACTCGGCTGATGCCCACTTTCTGGGCTATCATGTCTACGCTCAGCTCGCTGTCGTTCAGGTTCTGCTGCACCACGTTGGTTACCTTGGCGAGTAGCATCTCGTCAGGTGTCTGTAGTTCTACAGGCTTGCCGCCGCCCTGCAGTTCCTCCTTGCCCTCAAACTTATTGCGCAGTGTGCGGCGCACGGAGAGCAGGTTGAGGATGGTGCGGCGCAGGATGTCCATATTGAATGGCTTCACGATATAGGCGTCGGCACCCGTTTGCAGTCCTGCCAGCTGGTCTTCCTCTCGGCTCATCGCCGTGAGCAGGATTACTGGTATATGATTGGTCGTAACCTGGCTCTTCAGCTTGGTGCAGAGGGTGGTTCCGTCCATCTCCGGCATCATGATGTCGCTGATCACGAGGTCTGGCTGCTGCTTTCTGATTTCCTGTAGCGCCACCTTGCCGTTAGGGTAGGCTAGGATGTTGAAGTCGGCTGATAGCTGGGCGGCGAGATAGGTCTGTATCTCCTCGTCGTCTTCCACGATGGCGATGGTGCTTTTCAGCTTGCTGCCTTCTGGGCTGGCAGGCTGGCGGGTCATCTCCATCTCTTCTTCTTCCTTTTCCTCCTGCAGGTCGTTCATCTCGGTCTTCTCTTCTTGTGCTTTTTCCTCTTGCAGGGTTATCATCTCCTCTGGCTTTAGGTGCTCGCTGCCCATAGGCAGGGAGATCAGGAACTCGCTGCCCTGCTGGAAGTCAGGGTCGTCGCCGCCCTGGTTGTTGCGGGCAGAGATGGTGCCATAGTGCAACTCCACGAGCGAGCGGGTCAGGTCCAGACCGATGCCTGTGCCTATGTTGCGGTCGGTGGAGCTGGTAGGGCTCTGGTAGAATCGCTGGAAGATGGTCTCCAACTTATCCTTTGGTATGCCGATGCCGCTGTCCTTGATGCTGATATAGGCATGGTGCTCGGTGTGGCGCAGGCTCATTTTCACCTTGCCGCCAGCCGGGGTAAACTTGAAGGCGTTGGAGAGCACATTCATCAGCACCTTGTCAAAGTTGTTGCGGTCTATCCATACGTCCAGTTGGTCAGTGTCGTGTACAAACTGGAAGTCGATGTTCTTGGTCAAAGCCTGCTGATGGAACAGTTCGTACTCATCCTTCATAAATCCCACCATGTCGGTCTGGCTCATGCGCATCACCATCTGTCCCTTGTCTATCTTGCGGAGGTCCATCATCTGGTTGATGAGGTGCAGGATGCGCTCCGAGTTCTTGTGCATGATGTCGTAGATGCTCTGTCGGTGAGGGTCCTTGTCCTCCTTGATGAGGGAGAGCAGAGGGGTGAGGATGAGCGTCAATGGCGTGCGGATCTCGTGGCTGATGTTCATGAAGAACTTGATCTTAGCCTCGCCCATCTCCTCGGCGTGGATGTGCTTCTGGAGCAAGAGGCGGTCTTCCTCCTTGCGCTTGCGGTGCTGCATATAGAGCACGCAGAGACCGATGAAGGCTAGCAGATAAACCAATCGAGCCCAGATGCTGGCATACCAGGCTGGGTGGATGGTGATGGTAAACTCCTTGACGGGTGTCTCATACTGATTGCATGCCGCCTTGATGCGGAAGTGGTAAGTGCCCGCTGGCAGATGTGAGAAGGATATCTCGTTGAGGCCTGGCTGCACGCTGCGCCATTCCTCGCCATTGATGCTGTAGAAGTATACGATTTGCTCCACGTTGCTATAGGTCAGTGTGCTCAGCTGCAGGGTGAAACTGTTGTCATCGTGAGCCAAGTCAAACTGGTCTGCCTCATACACGCCCTTCTCGGTGATGGTGTAGATGCCCGATTCCATGCCTGGCACCACATGCTCATCGCCCAGAAGAAGTCCTGTTACTCTTACCTCGGCGGTCCATGGGTGCTGCTTCACATGGGTGGCGTCAAAGAAGTTGAATCCACCGGTTCCACCGATAAATATATAGCGCTTGTCGGTAGTAGTGTAGATAGCTCCATCGGAGAATTCATTGCTCTGGATGCCATTCTCCACATAAAATTTGCTCACATCTCCCTTCTCCAGGTTCAGCTTGTTCAGTCCGCTTCCCGTGCCCAGCCATATTTTGCCCTTGCAGTCTTCGGTGATGCTGGCTATACTGTTGTCGCTCAGTCCATCGGCGGTGGTGTAGTGCTTAGGGTGAGCCATGTCCTGCGGCTTGTAGCAGTACAGCCCCTCCTCCGTGCCATACCAGATGCGGTTCTTGCTGTCCACGAATACGCAGTGTGAGAAGTGGTCCTTATTGATCAAGTTGGTGCCGCCAAAGGCTGATAGCCAGCTCTGATTCTTCAGGTCCAGGCATGCCAGTCCGATGGATGTGGCTATGTAGATGCGGCTCTGGTCCTTATTAAAAGCCAGCTTGGCGATGTAATCGTTCGGAATGCTATTGATATGATTGTTCTGGTCGGCACTGTCTTTCATCTTATATATAATAGGCGCTCCCTGAGGCGGGATGCAGATGAGTCCGGCGCCCATGGTGGCTAGCCAGAGATTGCCCTGCCTGTCGCATTTTATGTCGAATACGCCAGCGGTTCCCATGGCAGGGATGTCCACACGGTGGTAAGCGCCCGAGGCGTCGATAAAGCCCATTCCCTCGGTATATGTGCCCAACCACAGTCTGCCCTTCAGGTCTTGACAGATGGCAAGGATGGTGCTGCCCTCCATGTAGTGGCCACGCATCTGCTGTCCGTCGGCGCTGAGCTTGTAGAGTCCGTTCTTGTCAGTGCCCACCCAGAGGTTGTGCTCCTGGTCCAGGAAGAGGCTGTTCACGCAGTTGTCGCCTATGATGTTGCGATTGCCCAGGCGGAATCCCATGTAGCCGAAGTCGTAGCTGGTCTGTGGCTGCATGAATACGCCCTTCTGCAACATGCTGAACCAGATGTTGCCCTGCGCATCTTCTATCACGTTCTGTACCTTGCTCTTATGCAGATTGATCTGTGCGCTGAAGAATGGGTTGATGGCTAGCTGGTGGGTCAGCGGATTGTATACCGCCACGCCATCGCCATCGCTGCCGATGAATAGTTTTCCGTCCTTGGCGATGAAGAGATTGTCCACCTGGCTCAGGTCTATGCCCGGGATGCGGGTGAACACGGTGCTGCCCAGCGCCATCTCGTAGATGCCCTGGCTTTGGGTGGCTAGATAGAGCCGGCCCGTGCGCGGGTCCATCTGCAGGTCTTCCACTCTCAGTCCCTGTGTGCCAGGGATGTTGCCTGTCAGTTTGCCGTTCTTGTCTATCTTGTAGAGCAGTTTGTTCTCGGTGATCACCCAGAGGTTGCCCTTGGCATCTTCCGTGGTCTTGAGGATGTATTGCAGTTTTCCGATATATTGCGTCAGGGCACGGCAGGTGTGCTCCTCGTCTTTCATCACGAAGAGTCCGAAGCCAGATGTTCCCACGATGACTTCGCCATTTTTCCTTTTAAATATATGTGTCACGTAGGTAACGGCAGGTTTGCCGTCAGCCTTGGACAGGATGACGTTGGTGAAGTGCTGCCCGTCGAAGCAGAGCAGTCCCTTGTTGGTGCCCAGCAAGAGGTGGCCCCCTCGGTCTTGGTTGATGCAGTTGACGTAGTTGGTGTTCAGTCCCGTCTTGTCATCCGCATTCTTCTTGATCACAGTGAAGTTGTAGCCATCGTATACATTGATGCCGTTGCGGGTGGTAATCCAGATAAATCCGTTGGTATCTTGGTACACCTGCGTCACGAGATTGCTCGATAGCTTGTTGTCCGTATTGAACAGTTTGCCGCTCTGTCCCCAGGCAGTGAGGGCAGAGAAGAGAGTGAGGAGACATGCCATGATGTAGCTCTTCACGATTAATTGGCTCTTAGCAATCCTTGCTATTTTCATTGTTTTTAGTTTTATCATTCTTTTGTATTAAGATCATGTGCGAAGATTCGCATCGTTTATTCAGTTTGCAAAAATACAATTTTTTCTTGGAATATTCAAGCGTTTTGGAGAAAAAACGAACTTAAACGTTAGATTTCTAACTTTTCTGATAGAAATGTTACATGACACAAAGTTTTTGTTACATCAGGTAACGTGATACAAAGTATCTGTTACTCTACACAAAGTATATATAAAATAAAACCTGTAACTTTGCACCCAGAAAATAGATCGTTAATGATGACATTTTTAAGATATTGAATTTCGGTTAGAATAGTTGTTAATTATAAGCTTAAGGTTTAAATAGGTTTATTTTGAGTTTCGCTAGAAAAAAGATTTAGCAACATAGGTTTTTAGTTAATTTAGGTTTATTAAGGTTTTCTAGGTGGGGGTTAGTTTTTTCTTTAGGTCTAGGGATTGTATTCGAAAGGGATGGACGCAAAGGAAAAGAAATTGAAAGCATTATGGTTTTTACATAAAGAATCATGATTAATTGGTTTTCAAGAATGGTGCGTTGTGAAACGCGCCATTCTCTCTTTTCTCTTAGAAAGTATGAACAATGATAAAACTTAACATAGAATAAACAATGAAAAAGAAGAAACTATTACTGAGCCTTGCGATGGCGATGATGTCGCTCGCTGGCTTTGCAGCTGACGACCTGCCTGCCCTGCATGTGGAGGGCAAGAATCTCGTGGATGCCAACGGCAAGACCATTGTCTTGCATGGTGTGATGGACACGCCCAACAGATACTTCAACGGCAATCGTTGGGGAAATTGGAAGCCAGACTATACGGATGCCGACGTGAAGCCTTGTCTCAATTATTTCGAGAAGATCTTTACTGCCATCACCGATCATTCCCAGGGTGCTTACTGTGATGTGTTCCGTCTGCACATGGACCCATGCTGGACCAATGGTACCGAGAGTCTGAACTCTGGCTATATGAGCTATTATGAAAATAATGGTGCCGAGACTACTGGCGAGGCAAATATCACCAAGTTTTACTTACCTTATTATAAGAAGTATCTCCAGTCACTCTATATTCCGCTCATCAAGCAGGCTTTGGCTCATGGACTTTATGTAGTGGTTCGCCCTCCTGGGGTTTGCCCTCCAAAGCTCACGGTAGAGGAATATAACAATGCCGCCACCAAGAAGAAGTGCTATCTGTATTATCTTCTCAATATATGGCATGAGTTTGCTTCCGATCCATATATCCAGGAACATTCCGGACAGATTTCCATCGAGCTAGCCAACGAGCCAATCTCCATCACGTGGAATGGCAGAAGCGACAATGGTGCCATGAAGGAATTCTTCCAGCCTATCGTGACCAAGATTCGCCGCGATGGATTCAAAGGAATCATCTGGGTGCCGGGCACCACTTGGCAGCAGAACTATCGTGACTATGCAAAGCATCCGATAGTAGACTCGCAAAACAATCTGGGTTATGCCGTTCACTGCTATCCAGGCTGGTATAGCTCAGGCTCGGGCAACAATGACAATACCAACAAGGAGAAATTCTACAATGCATTCCTGGATGCTGTGCCAGTGGCAAAGACCAATCCTATCATCGTGACCGAGATAGACTGGAGCCCATACAAGCCAGGCTCAGGCCACAAGGACGAGCAGGGCAACTGGGTGGAGAGCAACTATGGCACCTGGGGCACCGCTAAGACATCTGGCTTCGGCGAGGGCTGGAAGTATATCCACGATAAGTTGGGCAACACCAGCATGACGCTTCAAGGCTCAGGACTCTATTTCGACATCGACACTTATCTCAAGACCAAGGTGGTGGAGCCTGCGTTCAAGGGAGTGGACGAGGCTTGCGGCGAAGCTTGCTTCAAATGGTACAAGGAATGGTATCTGAAACAAACGGGCACGGGCTTGAAACAAATCGAAAGCCAAGCCAACGTAAAATACACCTATTATTATAATATGCAAGGACAGAAGGTGGACAAACCAACTCGAGGCATTTATATCAAAAAAGAGGTGTTGACCGACGGAAATGTGCGTTCTCGGAAGATTTGTTACACAGAGTAAAGTATTTGTAACATCACGCAAAGTTCATTTCGATTCAAATTTGTACCTTTGCAGCCGTGAATAAATTATAAAGAATGTTGAATTCCTAAAAATCAAACATAAATCAAAAATGAAAGAACATGGTTGAACAAGTGTTAACAATGAAACGAACAGTTGCCTCAGCTCTGATGCTCTCTTGCTTCTGCCTAGGTGCAGCGGCGCAGCAGAAAATCACAGTGAAGGGTAACATCGTGGATGGTTCAGGTGAGAGTCTCATCGGAGCCACAGTGAAGGTGAAGGGCAATCCTTCCTTAGGTGCTGTCACCGATATGGATGGTAACTTCACCATTTCCGTTCCTTCCGAGAGTTCTACCTTGGTTATTACCTACGTGGGTATGAATACCAAGGAAATCAAGGTGGGAAAGAAGAGAGAGTTTAAGATTTCTCTTTCTGACGACAACTCCATCGGCGAAGTCGTAGTCGTTGGTTACGGTCAGCAGAAGAAGGCTTCTGTCGTGGGATCTATTACCCAGACCACTGGCAAGCAGTTGGAGCGTGCGGGTGGTGTGAGCAGCATCGGTGCAGCCCTTACTGGTAATCTGCCTGGTGTCATCACCATGTCTTCTACTGGTATGCCAGGTGATGAAGACCCTAAGATCGTGATTCGTGGTATCAGCTCTTGGAACTCTAGCGACCCTCTCGTACTCGTAGATGGTGTGGAGCGCCCTATGAGCAGCATCGATATCAGCTCTGTGCAGAGCATCTCTGTATTGAAGGATGCTTCCGCTACAGCCGTTTATGGTGTGAAGGGTGCCAATGGTGTTATCTTGATTACCACCAAGCGTGGTACTGAAGGCAAGGCTAAGATTGAGGCTGGTGTCAACATGACCCTCAAGTCTGTATCTAAGCTCCCTGGCTCGCTGGGCAGTGCTGATGCATTGTACATCCGCAACCAGGCTTTGGAGCATGAGCTCGGTTTGACTCCTCAGTCTTGGAACAAGATGACTCCTGCTGCTGTCATCGAGAAATATCGTCATCCTGCTAATTTGGAAGAGCGTGAGCGCTATCCGGATGTAGACTGGGCAGACGAGCTCTTCCGCACTACAGGTTTCGCTTATAACCCTAACTTGAATATCTCTGGTGGTACCAAGTATGTAACTTACTTTGCTGCCATCGACTTCCTCCACGAGGGTGATATGTTCAAGAATTGGGACAATAACCGTGGATATAGCGGAGGTTATGGTTACAACCGTGTAAACACACGTAGTAACTTGGACTTCAAGCTTACCAATACCACCAAGCTCAAGGTAAACCTCTTCGGTTCTTACGGAGCCAAGCTGTCACCTTGGGGCATTTCTGATACATCTTGGGCGGCTACCCAGTTGTGGCAGGCTGCCTATAGTGCTCCTCACGATGTATTCTATCCTCGCTACTCTGATGGCACTTGGGGTTACTATCCAGCCGATACACAGGGTGCGCCAAACTCAGTTACCAACTTGGCTTTGGCAGGTCGTGAGACAACTACTACCACTCGTATCAATACCGACTTTACCTTGGAGCAAGACTTGGGCTTCCTCCTTAAAGGCTTGAAGGCAAGTGCTACTGTATCTTGGGATAATGTATTTGTAGAGGCTGAGCGTGGTATCGATGACCGTTATCATGATGCTCAGTTTAAGTGGATTGATCCAGATACAGGTAAAACCACTTATCTGAAGCCAGATGATACCCATACCAACTTCGATTTTCAGGAAGGCATCAAGTGGAGTACTCAAGGTGGTAAAGTAAACAATAACTTTACCCAGCGTAATCTTTTCTATCAGGGTCAGCTTTTCTGGGGGAATAAGTTTGGCAAGCACGATGTTTCTGCCATGGGCGTATTCAACCGTACTGAGCGTGCCATAGGTAGTCAGTTTACCAACTATCGTGAGGACTGGGCTTTCCGTGCTACCTATAACTATGCAGGCAAGTACTTCTTCGAGTATAATGGTGCTTACAATGGTTCTGAGAAGTTTAGCAAGGAAAATCGTTTTGCTTTCTTCAATTCAGGCGCTATCGGTTGGACTGTTACTGAGGAGAATTTCATGAAGCAACTTCGTGACAAGCATATCGTCGACCTCTTGAAGCTTCGCTTCTCTTATGGTGAGGTGGGTGATGATAACATCAATGACCGTTGGCTCTACACCGACCAATGGGCATACGGTGGAAACACTTATCAGGGTCTCGATTATGAGAAGAGTCCATATACATGGTATCGTCAGACTCGTGTTGGTAACCCAGACATTCACTGGGAGAAGGCTGTAAAGCGCAACTTCGGTGTCGACTATGGTTTCCTGGGCGGTCTCTTTACTGGTAGCTTGGAGTTCTTCCATGAGGATCGTTCCGACATCTTGATTGCCGGTGGCTCTCGTGCCATCCCTTCTTATTATGGTGTTTCGGCTCCAACCTTGAACTATGGTAAGGTAAAGACCAATGGTTATGAGTTAGAATTGAAGGTAAACAAGATTCTAGCCAATGGTCTCCGTCTTTGGGGTAACTTCAATATGACACATGCGGTAAACGAGGTGAAGCTCTATGATGATCCTAAATTGACTCCTGCTTATCAGAAGACTACCGGTTTCGCCATCGGTCAGGATCACTCTTATCTCGATGCTGGTTATGCCAACACTTGGGATGATGTGTACGCCATGACTAAGTTTAATACGAATAATAATCAGAAGTTGCCTGGTGATTACTTCATCATCGACTACAATGGTGATGGTGTCATCGATACCAATGATAATGTGCCATACGGACATACAGGTACTCCAGCCAATACTTATAGTGCATCTATCGGTGCCGACTATAAGGGCTTCTCTTTCTATGTACAGTTCTATGGTGTAACTGATGTAGACCGCTACGTAGCGTTCAGTACTTTCCATGGTAAACTTGACACTGTATTCGATGAGGGTAGTTATTGGAGCAAGGACAATGAGGGTGCAGATGCACCAATGCCTCGCTTCTATTCTACACCTTCTTATACAGAGGGAACACGCTATCACTATGATGGCTCGTTCATCCGACTCAAGAATGCGGAGATTGCTTACACATGGACAGGTGGTTGGATTAAGTCACTTGGTCTGAATACCCTCAAGGTATTTATCAATGGTAACAACCTCTGGTGTTGGTCTAGAATGCCTGATGACCGTGAGTCAAACTTCGCAGGTACAGGTCTCGCTAGCCAGGGAGCTTATCCTACAGTGAAGCGTTACAACTTCGGTGTTAAATTTACCTTATAATAAAGAAGAATAAAATGAAAATATCTAAATTATATACAGCAATTTGTGCGGTGGCGCTTTCTGCAGCATCTCTCACATCTTGTACTGATTACTTGGACAAGTCGCCAGATTCAGATATCTCTGCGACAGATGCCTATAAGGATTTTCAGAACTTCCAAGGTTTCACAGAGGAACTCTACAACTGCATTCCTTATTTCTCTAAGGGATATTGGACTAACTCTTGGAACTGGGGTGAAGACGAAATCATGAATGTCGGCATTGACTACCACATGGTATACAAGGTAGACCAGGGCGATTTCTGGGGCTGGCAGGGTGAATATGATGGTTGGAAATCCGGTTGGATGGATGGAGGAGAGCTTGGAAACTTCGTTCCAAATGACGACAAGCGTTTCACCAAGATGTCTCTCTGGAAGGGAGCGTGGTATGCCATCCGTAAGGCAAACATCGGTTTACAGAACCTCGATCTCATGACAGATGCCACCCAGGAAGAGAAAAACTTGATTAAAGGTCAGTTGCTGTTCTTCCGTGGTTGGTTCTACTTTGAGTTGATGCAGTATTTTGGAGGACTTCCTTACTTCACAGAGCCTCTTTCTGCTACTCAGGAGTTCAATGCACCTCGTTTGAATTATCAGGAGACCGCTGATTTGGCTGCCAAGGATATGAAAGAGGCTGCTGAATTGCTCCCGATGAACTGGGATAAGACATCTGTTGGTGTCAATACATACGGCAAGAACCAAATTCGTATTACCAAGGCTGCTGCTCTTGCATTCCTCGGTAAGAACGACCTCTTTGCAGGTAGTCCTTTAATGAATAAGGAGTCTCAGGGTGTGGCTGATTACAATGCAGAATATTGCAAGAAAGCTGCTGATGAGCTCGGTGAGCTCATCACATTGGTGGAGAGTGGAAACACACAGTATGGTTTGCTCCCTTGGGAAGAAGTTTCCTACAACTTCTATACCATCGACCAGGGTGGTCACATTCCTGGAAGTTCTAAGGATGGTTCCGTTACAGAGGCTTTGCTCCTCGGACCTGACTATGGATGGGATGATAGTAACTGGGGACAGAGCAAGCAGTATGGTTCTAAGTGCTTGAATGACGGTGGTGTTACCAGCTTGCCAACTGCCAATTACGTAAATTATTATGGTATGGCAAATGGTCTTCCTCTTGACGATCCAGACTCAGGATTCGACAAAACCCATCCTTGGAAGAATCGTGACCCACGTTTCTATAAAGACATCATCTATGATGGCGAGCGTGTTGTAGCTAAGGCTTTGGATGGGGATGATGCTTGGAGACAATATGCCGACTTGCAGACCAATGGTAAGTTCCGTGATGAGAAGGAAGGCAGCCGCACTGGTTATTTCCTCTATAAGTTTATCGATAAGACTTGTAACAAGTATGATGATGGCTACGGATGGTCTCATCACTTCAATCTCCACTTGCCTTGGATGCGCCTTGCCGAGGTTTATCTCCTCTATGCCGAGGCTGTAACCGAGGGCTATGGTTCTCCTTCTGCTAAGGCTTCAACTTGTTCGCTTTCAGCTATCGATGCTGTTAACAAGATTCGTGAACGTTCTGGTGTAGCTGCTGTCAACGCCAAGTTTACTGGCGATAAGGAGAAGTTTATGAGCGAGCTTCGCCGTGAGCGTGCTGTAGAGCTTGCTTTCGAGGGACAGCGCTTTAACGACCTTCGCCGCTGGTTGCTCCTCGACAAGTATCCTTACAACATCAAGACCTCTCAGGAATTCCTCCGTGTGGGCGATATCAATACAGAGGACAGCAAGGAAGGGCAGGTTAGTGGATGGAGTGAGAAGCAAATCTTGAAGCGTGACTTCTCTGAGAAGCACTACTGGTTGCCTCTGAAGAAGAAGGACTGCCAGATATATCCAGAGTTTAAACAGAATCCAGGATGGTAATAAAACGTGATTAAAGTATGAAACAGACAAATAAGATAATAACATTCAGCATGATGCTTGCCGCTATGGCAAGCACAGCGAATGCACAGAACGATTATCCCGATTCTGTAGCCAATAAGGTCAATGTTGCCTTCAAGGCTGTAGACAAGCAAGACTTGTTGGGTGGCGTCGCTTCTGTAAATATGGTAGAACTTGCCAAGAAGGACTACACTACAAACGCTGTATCTGACCATAGTGCCATCGTGCCTACAGATATGTGGGCTAATGGTAGCGCCTTGGTGCTCGTAGACGGTGTGCCACGTGACATCAACAATGTGTTGCCATCAGAAATAGAGCAGGTTACTTACCTCAAAGCTGCCTCTGCCGTAGTACTCTATGGTAGCCGTGCATCCAATGGTGTGATCCTCATCACCACTAAGCGTGGTCGTACAGATGGCTTGCAGGTAAGCGTTCGTGGCAATGCTTCTCTCTACACTCCTAAGGAGTATCCTAACTGGCTGGGATCTGCGGAGTATATGACTCTCTACAATGAGGCTTTGAAGAATGATGGCAAGACTCCTGTTTATTCTCAGGACCTTATCGCCAACTATGCTTCTGGCAAGAATCCATATCGCTATCCAAACCTCAACTTCTATGATTCTAAATATGTAAAGAATCATTATGAGCGCTATGAGGGTATAGCAGAGTTCCAGGGTGGTGGCTCTTTCGCTCACTTCTATGCCAACGTAGGTTTGTATCATGTGGGCGACTTGATGAACTTCGGTGAGGGTAAGGACAACCATACCAACCGCTTGAACATCCGTGGTAACGTAGACTTGAAGTTGAACGACTGGATTACTGGTTGGGTCAATGCCAACGCTACATTCTATGACGCACGTGGCGACCTCTCCAACTACTGGACTTCATCAGCTAGCATTCGTCCTACAAGCCAGTATCCATTGGTACCATTCATTCCAATCGATATGATAGAGAATGGTGACAAGAACTCTGAGACATTGGTGAAGAATTCTAACTACATCATTGATGGCAAGTATTTGCTCGGTGGTACACAGAACCAGCAGACCAACCCATTCGCAGCGATGTATGCGGCAGGTTACAACAAGTATACCTCTCGCCAGTTGCAGTTTGACGCTGGTATCAAGTTAGACCTTGACAAGGTATTGCAGGGCTTAAGCTTCAAGACCATGGTTGCTGTTGACTACGCTACCACTTATAATACTTCTATCAACAACAGCTATTCTGTATATGAGGCAAGCTGGAACAACTACGCAGGCTTCGATCAGATTACTAGCTTGAAGAAGTATGGTACTGATAAAAAGACCGGTACACAGAATGTAAGCGGCAGTACAGACAAGCAGACCATTATGTTCTCAGGTCAGTTCGACTGGGCTCGCTCTTTTGCAGAGCACAATGTTAGCGCCACACTCTTGGCTCATGGCTATCAGCAGACCATCACCGGTACCTATCACCGTACCAGCTCTGCCAACCTGGGCTTGCAGGCAGCTTATAACTACGCTCACAAGTACTACTTCGACTTCAGCGCAGCCGAGGTTCACTCTGCTAAGTTGGCTCCTGGTCATCGCAACGCTTTCTCTCCTACAGTATCAGCTGCTTGGAGACTGGGCAAGGAGAAGTTCCTGGAGAATGCCAAGTGGATAGATGAGTTGAAGCTCAGTGCTTCTTACGGCATCATGAACGAGGACCTCGACATCTCAGAGTACTATATGTACGACAATATCTTCACCGCTACAGGTACATGGTGGGGATGGAGTGATGCTCACAACTCATTCCAGACATCCGACTCTCGTCGTGCTGCCAACTATGACTTGGATTTCATCAAGCGCAAGGAGTTCCGTGTAGGTCTCGATGCTAGTTTCTTGAATGGATTGGTAAGCTTGAGTGCTAACTATTTCATCAACAATATGAATGGTTTCATCACAACAGCCGATACCAAGTATCCTAACTACTTCCAGACATACTATCCTAAGTCATCGTTCATTCCTTACGAGAACTATAACAACACTCGTTACTCTGGTTTCGACTTCGGATTGAACTTGCATAAGAAGGTAGGTGAGGTAGACTTGGCACTTGGCTTGACAGGCTACTCTATCACAAGCAAGAACACCAAGGTTTCTGAGAATGTGGAGTATGACTGGTTGAAGAGCGAAGGTCAGCGCAGCGATGCCTTGAGAGGTTACAAGTGCCTCGGTTTCTTCCAGGAGAGCGACTTCGATGAGAATGGCAAGACCACACTCGCTGTGATCAACAATAACACCAAGCCTGGTGACTTGAAATATAAGGATATGAATGGTGATGGCATCATCGACTCTAAGGACCAGGTGGTTCTCGGACATTGGGGTGCTGACTTCGTAGGTGGTGTCAACTTCACTGCCAAGTGGAATGGCTTTACTCTCTTCCTCGCTGGTAACTACAACTTCGGTGGTATGGGTGTGAAGAACAACCTCGCTACTTGGAACTATGGTGATCGCAAGTACTCAGAAGTGGTACGTGGACGCTGGACCAAGGAGACAGCCGCTACAGCCACTTATCCACGACTCACCACAGAGGATGGCGACTTGAACTTCGTTAACTCCGACTTCTGGACTTACAAGGCAGATGCATTCTATCTGGGCAAGGTACAGCTCACTTACGATTTGCCAGCTAGCCTCTTCAAGGAGAATAGCTTCGTCAAAGGTTTGTCTGTATACTTCTACGGCACCGACCTCCTGACCATCTCTAAGGAGCGTAAGTATCTTGAGACCAACGTAGGAGCTGCACCACAGTGCAGAGGTTATCATATCGGTTTTAAAGTAAACATGTAAAAATAAGCATTGTATGAAAAAATCAATTATATTATCTGCTCTTGCCCTCTCGATGACCCTCGTGAGCTGCGACGACCTCTTCGAACCAGCCATTGAGAACAATCTGGGTATGGAGTATATGTACAATAACCCAAGCTATGCTGAAGGTGTATTGGGTAATGCTTACACCCGTCTTCCTAACGGCAGCTACCCATTCTCTGAGGTGGCTACCGATGATGCGGTGAGCAACGATGTCACTAACAGCTGGCGTAAGATGGCCTCTGGTACTTGGACATCCAGCAATAACCCTGCTGATACTTGGACCACATGTCGTTCAGCCATTCAGTACCTCAATCTCTTCCTTGCCAATGCCGACAAGGTAAAGTGGGCAGAGGACGAGGTGGCAGCCAAGCTCTATAACGATCGTGAGAAGGGTGAGGCTTACGGCTTGAGAGCGCTCTATATGTATTATCTGCTCCGTGCCCATGGTGGTTATGGCAATGATGGTGTGCTCTATGGTGTGCCAATCATAACAGAGCCAGAGGACAAGAACTCTGACTTCAACAAGCCACGTAACACATTCGCAGAGTGCATCCAAGCTATCAACGAAGATTGCGAAAAGGCTTTGGAACTCTTGCCTGCAGAGTATGGTGCAATCTCTTCTGCCGACCAGATTCCTGCTAAGTACAAGTCTGAGGGCGTAACAGTCTCTCAGTACAATCGTGTATTTGGTGATAACTTCCAGGGACGTATGTGTGGTAAATATGTTGAGGCTTATCGTGCCAAGGCATCTTTGCTCGCTGCTAGTCCTGCTTACGAAGCGTCTGGTGTAACTTATCAGACAGCTGCTGACAACTTCGCCAAGGTACTTGATCGTATCAATGGTGTGGCTGGTCTAGACCCAACGGGTAATACTTGGTATTGCAACACGGGTGACATTGATGGTTTGAAAGGATCAGAGTGCCCTAAGGAGATCATGTGGCGTACAGAGAAGAGCAACAACAAGGACTTGGAGGCTGACAACTATCCACCATCTATCTATGGTAAGGGTCGTATCAACCCAACCCAGAACTTCGTAGATGCTTTCCCAATGGCTGATGGTTATCCTATCACTGATGCCAATTCTGGTTATTCTGCACAGGATCCATATTCTGGTCGTGACCCACGTTTGGCTCTCTATGTTGTGCTCAATGGCAGCAAGCAGGGACCTGGTGATGGAACTACAATCACTACAGCTGTAGATGGAACTAATCAGGATGCGCTCAACAACTTGACAGGTTCTTCCACTCGTACAGGTTATTACCTCCGCAAGTTGCTCCGCTCTGATGTAAACTTGAGCCCAACATCTACAACCACTCAGTATCACTACAATGCTCGCATTCGTTACACAGAGATGTTCCTTGACTATGCTGAGGCTGCCAATGAGGCTTATGGTCCTAAGAATGATGGCGGTCATGGCTACTCTGCTTACGATGTAATCAAGGCTATCCGTGAGCGTGCAGGCTTGGGCGACCTCGGTGAGGATGGTTATCTCGAAGCGTGTGCACAGAGCAAGGAGAAGATGCGTGAGTTGATCCGCAACGAGCGTCGTATCGAGCTTTCTTTCGAGGGCTTCCGTTTCTGGGACTTGCGCCGCTGGAACCTCAACCTCAACGAGACAGCTAAGGGTATGAGCATCAATGCAGCCAACAACACATATACTCCTATCGACGTAGATACACGTGAGTATAAGGATTATATGAACTATGGTCCTATCCCTTACACTGAGTGCTTGAAGTTTGATCAACTCCAGCAGAACAAGGGATGGTAAGATAATGAAACTTAAACTAAAAAGTAGAATAAAATGAAAAAGATAATTTTGTCCATGATGGCTGCTTGCGCTATGTTCTTCGCAACATCTTGTGAGAATAGCGACGTAACTTTCGATAACTACGATTATCAGACTGTTTACTTCGCTACACAGTATCCTGTGCGCACCATCACTTTGGGTGAAGATGCAGCTTACCCAAATGAAGACGACAACCAACATAAATTCCAAATCAAGGCTACTCTCGGTGGTGATCGTAACCTAAAGAGTGAGCACAAGATTAAGATTGTGGTAGATAATAGTCTCTGCGATGGCTTGAAGTACTCTAATGGCCAGGCTGTACAGCCAATGCCTGCTGAGTATTATCAGTTGGCTTCTGACATCATCACCATCCCTGCTGGTCAGATTGTAGGTGGAGTAGAGGTGAAGTTGACTGACGCTTACTTCGCAGACCCTAAGTCTCTGGATGTAACTTATGTGGTTCCTATCCGCATGGTTGAAGTTGCTGGCAATGACTCTATTCTTTCTGGTACAAAGAAGGAAACAGTAGAGTCTCCTGTTTTGCAGAATGCTGCTGACTGGAACGTGGCTCCTCAGAACTACGTGCTCTATGCAGTGAAGTACAAGAACCCATATCACGGTTGCTGGATTAGTCATGGCACGGACGAGATTGATCTCGATGGTACCACAACTACCGTACAGCGTGAGGCTGAGTACTTGGAGAAGAATGAACTTCGCTATTTGCGCTCACTCTCTCTCAACAAGTGCAGCTATGGTCTCTCTACAGTGGTTAACATTACTGATAAAGAGAACAAGGCTACTACAGCTACTTTGAATGCTTCGCTTATCTTGAACATTGCTGATGATGGCTCTGTTACCATTACTTCAGAGGACAACAATTCTTATGATGTTCCTGGTTCTGGCAATGGTGGCAAGTACAGTTTCACAGCTTCTGGTACAGGTAAGTGGACTAGCCTGGGTGCTAAGAAGGCTTGGGGTGATAAGGATCGTGACCTCATCGAACTTCAGTACACGGTTACTTATACTTATACCGACAAGGGTGTAACCCATGTCAAGAAGTATACATGCAAGGACAATCTCGTGATGCAGAGCCGTGAGAACAACTACGAGACATTCGGGGTAACCTATAACAAATAATCAAGAATATAAATCATGAACAAGAAAATATTCTATAGTGTCGCTTTAGCTGCTGCAGCCCTCTCTATGACGGGCTGCGCAGACGGCGAACTGCAAGATTTCTTCGTGAGCAAGACTGATAGTATCGCCAACTTGGAATACTTGAATCAATATGACGCACTGAAGACATACGTTAATCGTCAGGCTAACCCTAACTTCAAGTTGGGTATTGGCGAGGGTGCTCAGAACTATGTAGACCAGGACATCACCTATCGTCTTGCCAACGCCAACTTTGATGAGATGACTGCCGGCAATGCCATGAAGTATGCATCTTGCGTCAAGGAAGATGGAAGCATGGACTTCAATCTCGTCAAGAACTTTGTCAGCGCAGCGAGCGATGCCGGCATGACCGTTTTCGGCCATACCTTGGCTTGGCACTCTCAGCAGCAGAATAAGTATCTCAATGGCTTGATAGCAGATAAAGCCATTCCGATAGACCCAAATGCAAAGCAGGAGGTTACAGACTATTCTGTAGATTGGACCAAAAAGACTGCTTATGATATGTGGTGTAGCGCCCAGACTAAGGATCTCATCACGGTTGATAATAAAGGCTTCCATATTAAGAATGATGCTGCCACCAAGGAAAACTATTTTATTCAGTATATGTGTGCAAGTGGCATCAGTCTGACAAAGGGTGATACCTATAAACTGAAAGTTAAGGCCAAAGCTTCCGATAAATGTAATCTTTACATCGGTGTCGGTGGCTGGGGAGCTAAAGCAGATTGTTCTATCGTTCTTGACAAGGAATGGAAAGAATATACTGTAGAGTTTAATGCTGTCGAGGCAGATAACTTTGCTCTCTTCCAATCAGGTCTTTTCGTTGGTACGATTGATGTTGAGTATGTAAAGGTTACTCATGGTGAAGCTGCTGCCGTTACTTATTATGTCAACCAGTTGACAAATAGTAAGATGGCTAAGGGCGAGTCTATGTCTAACTTCGTTGTTAGAGAGCCTGGTCAAGAGGATAAGGATGGTGAAGTTATTGAGGGCGCAGGTCCTGATGGTATGAACTGTCTTGCTGTTAAGTCTCATGCTAATCCTTCTACTGCTTGGGATACCCAATTCTTTATCTATACTCCAGACAAGGCATGGGCTGCTGGTGAAAAGTATAAGATTTCATTCTGGTATAAGGCAACAGAAAAGGCTGAGTGTGCTACTCAGTGTCATGCTGCTCCAGGCGCTTATAAGCACTGGCAGATGTTGCCAAGTAACCCTTCATTCACAACAGAATGGCAGCATTATGAGCAAGTAGCAACTATCCCTACTGAGGGTGCTGGTATGAACTCTATTGCTTTCAACTTGAATGTAAATGCGAATGAAGTTACTTACTATTTTGCTGACATTGAGTGGTCTATCGAAAAGTCAGGTAATACTATTCCTCTCACTCCAGAAGAGAAGAAGGATACTTTGACTTGGGCTATGAACAAGTGGATTGACGGTATGATGGAAGCTTGCGATGGCAAGGTCGTAGCTTGGGATGTTGTCAATGAGGCTATCTCTGGTGATGATACCGATGGTGATGGCATCTATGACTTGCAGCATGCTAAGACAGCTTCTGCTGAGGATAAGGAAAATTGCTTCTACTGGCAGGATTACCTCGGCGACCTCGACTACGTTCGTACTGCTGTGAAGGCTGCACGTGAAAGCTTCGCTGCCCATAATGGCAACGCTGCCGACCTCAAGCTCTTCATCAACGACTACAACTTGGAGGCTACTTGGGACAACAACAAGAAGCTCGAAAGCTTGATCGAATGGATTAAGCGTTGGGAGGCTGACCAGGTAACCAAGATTGACGGTATCGCTAGCCAGATGCACGTTAGCTACAATGCTGATCCTGCTAAGCAGGAGAAGCAGAAGGAGTGCATTGTCAATATGTATAAGTTGATGGCAAAATCTGGCAAGCTCTGCAAGGTATCTGAGCTCGATATGGGCTATGTAGATGCTGCGGGCAATGTAGTTGAAACAAAGAACTTGAATGATACTCAGCAGAAGGAAATGGCTGACTTCTATCAGTTCATCATCGAGGAGTACTTCAAGAACATCCCTTCAGCACAGCGCTATGGCATCACCCAGTGGTGTATTACTGATGCTCCTGACAACTCTGGTTGGAGAAAGAGTCAGCCTGTAGGTCTTTGGACACAGGGCTACGATCGTAAGCGTGCTTACGGTGGCTTTGCTGAGGGCTTGAAGACAGGTTCTCCACTTCAGTAAAATTATCGATGATGCGGCAAGCTGATGGCTTGCTTACATATAAAGACATTTAGTTTAGGTTTTATCATTTAAAGATTAACCGAATTTATGTTAGTCGCAATCGATGTTTGGCTGCGTTGTGAGACGCGGCCAAACTCCTTGCCACTAATTACTCTCTACTAAGAAACTCTCATCTTCTTCTAGGAGGATGGGAGTTTTTTTTTGTTTCACAAATAATTTGTTACACCACATAAAGTCTTTCTCGAAAATAATGATTACCTTTGTACCATGAAATGATAAAATGATAAACATGAAATGATAAAACGACTAGCATAGTATAATGATGAAACGAATATTCTCAACAAACTTGGTGGTATGGCTGGGCATATACATCCTCATGGTGTGTATCTGTCGATCTGCCGCCTCTTACCATTTTTATTATCTGGAGCAATGGCAAACCTTCTATTGGGATGCCGATGCCCTGAAGAGTGCGCTCCTTACCCAGGGGGCACTGGGCACTTGGATGGCTGATTTCCTGGTGCAGTTTTTCTATTACGGGGCAGCTCCCTTCATCTACGGTTTCCTGATGTGGCTGGTGGCTTATGGCTTGAGCTGCATTCCCAATCATCGATTGCCTTACCTTGGCATCCTTCCCGCCATGGCTATGTTGTTGGTGCAGGTGGCTGATATGCAGTGCTCCCTGTCGTATAGCATCTCGCTTGCTCTGGCTATGAGTATGCTGGCAGTTGCCTTTTGGTTTAAGAAACCATTCCTTCGTCTGGTGGCTGTTATCGCTAGTTTGGCTCTTTTTCTCTGGATATTTGGCACACAGGGCTTCTATCGTCCCGGGTCCGAGGTTACCCAGAAAGCCTATCTCCCTTGGATTCTCTCCCTCGTCATCGTGCTCATCAAGGTGCTGCTAGCTTATCTGCCTGCGGCTTGGATGGGGAAGAACTCTTCTTGGTGCAAGAAACCTTGGATAGGCATCGCAGCTCAACTCTTGGTGGCGGTGGCAGGCTCGGCTGCCATGTTTGTATCTCTCTATCATGCTCAGGATGAGTATATGAAGAAGATATACTATTATGTGCGCCATCAGCAGTGGGATGAGATTATCAATCGCAGCAATAGTTTGGGCAGTAAGGGGAATGTTACCTTTCAGCTATGCCGCAACATGGCTTTGGCTGAGAAGGGAGAACTGGGCGAGAAATTCTTGATGTATGAGCAGCAAGGCATGAACAGCATGATGACTTCCGACTTCAAGACCTTGCAGGTGAGTATGCTCATGATGGATGTATATTACGCCATGGGCTATGTGAATATGTCGCAGCTCTGTGCCTTCGAGGCGCAAGAGTGCATGGACAATAAGAGCCCTTATCTCTGGCAGCGACTGGTGGATACGAATATTGCCAATGGCGCCTATGCTGTGGCAGAGAAGTATATCAAGCGCTTGGAGCAAACCTTGGCTTACAGCCAGTGGGCTAGGCAGCGCCGCCGATTTCTCTATAATGATAGGGCGGTGATGGCAGACCGAGAGCTGGGCATGATGCGTAAATGCATCTATCACAAAGACCGACTGATGGGCGATGGTGGTTTCGACAACGACTTGGCGTCGATCATTGCAGCGTGTCCTGAGCATCGTGCCTCCTTGCAGTATCTGGGTGCCACGTATATTGTGGCTAACCAGCGAGCACAGTTTCTCCAACTCATGAAGCGGTATGAGGGCACCAAGGCAATGCCTAAGATACCAGCCTCCTTTGCCAAGGCAAGAGAGGTGTTTCTGCAACAGAGTAATTTCTAATAGGGTATAATCTAAAAATGTGAATGATAATGAAACGCTATATATATAATAAGGTGTACTTGATGGTAGGGATGCTGATGGTATGCATGTTGATGGCATTGAGCAGTTGCAGTCAGCAGGTCAATATCACCAAGCAGTTGGCTTCCGCTCCAGTCATCTTCCCCGATTATCAGGGTGTAACTATTCCTCAGCAGATAGCTCCTCTCCATTTTCGTGTGGAAAAGGAGCTGGGCGAGGTAGTGGCAGCTAAGTTTTCCACAGATGGTGGAAAAGTAGTGGAAGTGTCTGCTGATGGGAATGATATCTGTATCAGCGAGGCGGATTGGAAGGATATCCTTTCTTCTGTTCTACGAGAGAATGCTTCTTCTCGCAAGTCTTCTTCTTCGCTCCATGTGCAGGTCATCGTAAAGCGCAATGGGGAGTATTGTGGCTACAAGCCTTTCTCCATCTATGTTTCGGCAGATGGCATTGACCCTTATATCGCTTATCGATTGATAGAGCCAGGCTATGAGAAATGGTATAAGATGGGCATCTATCAGCGTTGTCTTTCCGATTATTCGCAGTCGCCTATCTTGGAGAATACGGTGACGGGGAATAATTGCATGAACTGTCACAACTTCTGCAATCGGAATGCCAAACAGATGATGCTGCATCTGCGTGCGGGAAAGTTGGGAGGCACATACGTGATGCAAGGAGATGGTTTGGCTAAGAAGTTGAGCATCGATGTGGATAGTATCAAATCGTTGGTTTATCCAGCTTGGCATCCTTCTGGCAAGTTGATCGCTTTCTCCACCAATGATACACACCAGGGTTTTCACTCATCAGACAGAAATCGCATTGAGGTCTATGACCAGAAGTCGGATGTCGTGGTTTATGACTTGGTATCCAACCATATCTTTACTTCTCCTTTATTGAACTCGCAACGAAGTTTTGAAACTTATCCTTGTTTCTCACCAGATGGCAAGCGTCTCTATTTCTGTACCGCAGATAGTGTGGAGATGCCTCGTCGTTATAAGGACGTGAAATATAGCGTTTGTTCCATAGCCTTTGATGCTGCCCATCATGCTTTTGGCACCGAGGTTGATACGCTTTTTTCAGCTCATACGACATGTAAAAGTGCCGTAATGCCTCGCATTTCGCCAGATGGCAAATGGCTGGTGATGACGGTGGCGGATTATGGCTGTTTCCCTATCTGGCATCATGAGGCGGATCTCTATATTATCAATCTCCGCACTCGCCAGTACCATCCATTGGCAGCCGCCAATAGCCGAGATACGGAGAGCTATCATTCCTGGAGCAGCAATGGCAGATGGCTTCTCTATGCCTCTCGCAGGGTAAATGGCCTCTATTCCATGCCTTACATCGTGCATATAGATGCGCAGGGCAAGCCTTCCAAGCCTTTCCTCCTGCCGCAGTCTAGCCCCGATTATTACGACAAGTGTCTCAAGTCGTTCAATATCCCCGAGTTTGTGGCAGGTAAGGTAAAGCCTTGCAATATGTTAAATGTGAGTCAGTAAATAAAAAATAATTGTGATTTTTGAGGTTGTATCACTTCTTTTTTGTATCTTTGCGCTTAAATATCACTATAATGATATATAATGGCTATTTTATGGCTTAATATTCACTTAAATGATAGTTAAGTATATGAAAGATTTGTATGAATATTCTACTCCGGAACTGGTGAGATTGCTGGGAAATCGCTTTAGGGAATACAGAATGCGATGCAATTTGACACAGAAGGAAGTGGCAGAACTGACAGGCATTGGTATGACTACTATCCACAAGTTTGAGAATGGATGTGCTAGAAACATTTCGCTTTCTACATTGATTCTCTTGCTCAAGGTGGTGGGACAGATCAATGCGCTTGATAACTTAATGCCCGAATTGCCACCATCCCCTTACTTGATGACCAAGGGAGATAAAAAGGTACAAAGAATTAGACACTGATAATAGCGAATAATTTATGGTTAAGACTTTAAAAGTAATCTTGTGGGATGAGGAAGTTGGTAGGTTGTCGTGGGACGACAAAAGGCAAATGTCCTACTTCACTTATAATCCAACTTTTGTGCATAGGGGTATTGATATATCTCCTCTATGGGCATCCATACGCAACAATAGAGGACTTATGCCTATTTGGGGAGAGGAACAGAGAATTTATCAAAAACTTCCTGCTTTCCTGGCTGACTCATTACCTGATTCTTGGGGCAATCAGTTGTTTGATCTTTGGAGACAGCAGAATCATCTCTCCAATACGGAAATTTCTCCTCTTGATAAGTTGTCATTTATCGGTAGAAGAGGAATGGGTGCTTTGGAATTTGTCCCAGAGTATGAGAGGAGTAAGAAATCAGAGAGGATTGATGTCAATTCCTTGGTTGCACTTGCTGAACGTATATTTACTGAACGAGAGGAGGCTCAGATTTTACCAGAGGAATCTCTTACCATGCAGTCGCTCTTGACTGTGGGAACTTCTGCTGGTGGCAGGCAGCCTAAGGCTATTATTGCTATCAATTCGGCTGATGGTGAGATAAGAAGTGGACAAATCTCGGATCTTGATGGATATGATTACTACTTGTTGAAGTTTGGAAATGCTGATTTCAACTCTGCCGAACTAGAAATGACATACTACGAGCTTGCCGTCAAGGCTGGCATCAATATGATGCATTCTGAACTCTTGATGGTTGATGGCAGCAAGCACTTCATGACGCAGAGATTTGATAGAAAAGATGGGAAGAAGCTTCATACTCAAACTTTGGCGGCTATGTATCCTGAGACAAATAGTTATGAGCAACTTATTTCTGTTTGCAGGTCGCTCCATTTGCCAGAGGCTGATTGTGAAGAGGTTTATAGAAGAATGATATTCAACGTGCTGGCAAACAATACTGATGATCACAACAAAAACTTCTCCTTCATGATGGATAGGATGGGTAATTGGCGGTTATCCCCTGCTTATGATCTTACCTATATCCTCAATATGGGTGGAGTGCAGCCCAATCAAGACCACTGTATGTTTATCAGGTCCAAACTGCGTAATATTTCAAAAGAGGATGTCTTGCAATTTGCATCCGATAATGGTATTCGAAAGCCAGAAAGCATGATTAATGATGTAAAGAATGCTTTGTTGCAATTTAGAACTGTGGCTGTAAAATATGCAGTGGATGAAAAATGGATAGGCAGAGTGGAGGCTACCATCCTTTCTCATCTGAAAGAATGGGGTGAGTATGAAGATGATAAACCGACGTTATCTGTAGAGATTAATGGTTTGCTCTCTGAAGCCTAACATGGAGAAGCGGATGCCTTTCAGGTGGTGTCCTATTGCTAGATAACTGCCACTCTTTTTAGTTTGTTATATATTTCTCTTTTCATGCTATTTACATTTTTATGAGGGAATATTGTTGCTTTGCCTACATTTTTATGAGGGAATCAGCTTGCTGTCCATACATTTTTATGAGGGAATATTGCATAAATTATGTAAACGCTGCTCAAACGTAATGATGTTGATAAATCTGTATATTTTTCCTCTGTTTTAACCAAACATTTGGGGAATCTGGAACATTTTGAGCAAAAACATTTGGGGAATCTGGAACATTTTGGGCAAAAACATTTGGGGAATCTGGAATATTTTGTATCTTTGCACTCAAAATCAAAATGTTATGGCAAATATGGTGTTTGAAAGAAAAATATATGATAAGATGCTTGCTTGGAAGCAAGAGCGTCAGGGGAAGTCTGCGCTTCTTATCAAGGGAGCAAGACGCATAGGAAAATCTACTATAGTGCGTACTTTTGCTGAGCGAGAGTACAAAAGCTATATATTGATTGATTTCTCTATGGCTTCAAAGGCAGTTACAGATCTTTTTGAAGATTTAATGAATTTAGATTTTATCTTTCTTCGCCTTCAGTCTATTTATCAGGTGGTCTTGGAGAAGCGAAAGTCTGTGATTATTTTTGATGAAGTGCAACTTTGTCCTAAGGCTCGCCAAGCCATTAAACATCTAGTGGCTGATGGTAGATACGATTATATAGAGACGGGTTCTCTAATTAGTATAAAAAAGAATGTAGCTAATATTATCATCCCAAGTGAAGAGACGCGTTTGGAAATGTATCCAATGGACTTTGAGGAATTTTGCTGGGCTTTAGGGGATAAAGTTACGATGCCCTTGCTCAAACAATTTTTTGATTCACGGATTCCTTTGGAAGCTGCTCATAGAGAAACTATGCGTCGGCTTCGCCTTTATATGCTTGTTGGTGGTATGCCACAAGCTGTAAAAGAATATCTTGAGACGAATAATCTTAGTAAGACGGATGCTGTGAAAAGGGAAATTTTGGAACTCTATTTGGATGATTTTAGAAAGATCGACAATAGTGGACGAGCAGCTAAACTTTTTGCTAATGTACCTGCTCAGCTGAATAATCATGCATCTAGATACCAAGTAGCTAGTGTGTTGGATGATTCTGAACGTAAGAACATAATGGGTATATTGGAGGAAATGAAGGATAGTATGGTTGTAAATTTTGCCTATCATGCCAATGATCCGAATGTAGGTCTGACTCTTCATAGTGATGGTAATTTCTATAAAATGTTTACGGCAGATACAGGGCTTTTTGTGACTCTCGCCTTTTGGGACAAAGATCATACTGAAAATATTATTTATGAAAAGCTTTTGAGTGATAAGCTGAGTAGTGATATGGGATATGTATATGAGAATCTTGTAGCGCAGATGTTGGTAGCTTCTGGCAATAAACTTTATTATTATACTTTCCCTCATGCCACTAGCCATAAAAGTTATGAAGTGGATTTCCTTCTTTCAAGAGGAAAGAAAATTTATCCGATAGAGGTGAAATCCTCAGGATATAATACTCATAAGTCACTAGACGAGTTTTGTGCTAAATATTCTGATCGAATAGATAAGAGATATCTCTTGTATACAAAGGATTTGAAGAAAGAGGGACAAACGCTCCTCTTACCGATTTATATGACTCCTTTGTTGTGATTTTCCTCTTCAAATAGGTTTGATAGTGTATCATTTTCGTTATAATGTTGGCTATCAAACCTATTTTGGTACTTCTCGCAAAGTATTTGTTACACCACGCAAAGTCTTTTTCAGCTTTTTCTGTTACTTTTGCAGCGGAAATGAGAATCATTTCTCGTTCCACGAATGAACAATTATTATCATAAACTTAAAATCAAAAGCGTATGAAAAAGATTTTTACTTTGATTGTAGCAGCTTTCATGGCTGTAAGTGTGAATGCTCAGACAGAGACTCCTCTTGTTTTGGGTGGTGGCTGGAATGCAGGTTTTGCCGGCGAGGCTGATGTTTATGATTTCACTATCTCCAAGAAGTGGGGAGCAGCAGAGTTTGCCTGCAATGTCAACTCTGCAGATTATCCTAAGTATATCCTCGAGTTCGAAGATCCGCTTCCTGCCAACTGCCAAGTAAACTATACTTGGAAGGCTTCTGCTGATGCTGAAGGTGATGCTACTCCTGCTTATGGTCGTGCTGTGGGCGATGGAACTAAAAAGAAGTTTGAGCTTTCTTTCGACCAGGAGCATCCTTACATCGTAGGTGTAAGCGTGCAGCATACAGATGAAGAGGAAGTGAACCTGAAAGTTAAGAAGATGATTTTGGTTGCTGCTGACGCTACTGAAAAGAAAATTGATGCCACCTTCACAGGTTGGGCTGGTACTGATAACACAGTTGTTTATAAGGGTGTAGTTTCTTTTGATAAACTGTACCAGCAGCTTGCTATCAATGGCTTGGATGGCAAGAGTAATGTTACAGTCAAGGTGAAACTGGCTGAGCCAACCCCAAATGTTCAGATGTGTGTAGATTACGAGGATAAGACATCTGAGTGGCCTTCATTCAACGGCAGCGATGAGATTACTTTCACCACCAAGGAAGGTGTAGCCATCAAGAACGTGGGTATCCAGTATATCGACCAAGAAAATAATCCTGCAAAGGTTTCTGTGCTCGGTGCCTGGTTGGTTGATACACCTACAGGTATTTCTAAGGTAGAGAATCTTGAGGTAGCTAAGGATGGCAAGAGTTTCAACTTGGCTGGCCAGCAGGTAGGCAAGGGATACAAGGGTATCGTGATTAAGAATGGTAAGAAAGTAGTTGTTAAGTAATTTTCCGACACTTATATACTAAATACTTATTTATATATCAGCAGGGACTGCCAAGTGTGGCAGCCCCTGCATTTCAATCTAAATAGAATACACTAGATTTTTTTAATCTAAAAACAATAATATTATCTTATGAAAAAAATCTCTCTTTGTGTAGCTATGGCTTTTGCCTTGCTTTCACAGGCTAATGCACAACAAACTCTCTACTTTGGGGGCAGCTAATTGGAACAAAATCCAGATGACTACTGCTGAAGGTAAAGACATCCCATATGTTACGACTGATCCTTATGCAGCTTATGTTTTGTTGACAGATGAATCAAAAAAATTGTCAACTAGTGATTACAAGGGTGTAAAGTTGCAATATGAGAATCATGTGGCTGCTGCCGATGGTGCGCTTATGCAAGTGAATGCTATTCCGGAAGGAGAAAAAGACAACTGGGATAACCAACAGCATACACCAGTTGAGGCAGGTGACAATACTGTTACAGTCGATTTTGCTGATGTGGTAAAGAATAAGACTCTTGAAGCTTTGCGCTTGTGGGCTCCTCAAAAGGGTATTCAGATACTTTTGAAAAAAGTATGGTTAATCAAAAATGATGATACTGAAGAGGAGCAGACGTTCTCTCTGCTTTGGGGAGGATGGCATTGGGCAAAGCCTGCACAAGCTAATCCTGTCTTGACATTCCCTGTTCAATATTGTGGACAATATGTGAGTGAAAATGTAGGTTGTGATTTTGTTACTTATTCAGCTCAGTCTAATGAGAGCCAAGAGTATAAGCTAGAGCTTGCAGAGGCGGCTACTAATCCAGTGGTAATTCTCCCTAATTATCTGTATACTGTTCAGAATGAGGGCAAGACTGAGACGAAAGAAGGTACGTTTAGTTATTCTCTTGGTGTGCCAAAGGGCGCAACAGAGTATACTTTCACTTTGGACAGAAAGACTGTTGAGGATTGGGCTAAGGCTTGTAAAGTAGAGAATTACGTGGTTGATAGACTTATATTCCAAAACAATGAAAAAATAGAATCTCCATTCTCTCTAAAGGTTAAGTCTTTGACTCGTACCAGTATCTTGAATATGCCTGCTTCAGGTTTTGCCACTTATTATACTTCTTATCCTGTTAAGTTTAGTGACTTGGAATTAGAGGCTTACACGGTTAAGTTGAATGATGATAAGAAGACTATAGAGATTACAAAGTTTGATGGTGTCGTTCCTGCTGGTAAGGTAGTTCTTGTAAAGGGTACAGGCAATAAGTCTTATAGATTGACAGGAAGTGATACTGCTGGTGAGGCGTTTGATACTGACTTGAAGGTATCTGACGGCACTATTACATCTACAGACAAAGCTAATGTCTATGGCTTGGCAACTGTTAATGGTCAGGATGGTTTCTATAAGGCTTCTGGTGAGCAAAAGATTCCTGCTAAGTGCGGTTATCTTGAGGTAGCTCAGACGGCTGGTGCAGCTTTCTTTAGCCTCGGCGACATCACTGGCAATACTACTGGCATTGCAGATGTAAAGGCTGAGACTGTGAAGTCTGACGCACAGATGTATAACCTCGCTGGTCAGAAGGTCGGCAAGGGTTATAAGGGCATCGTTATCAAGAACGGTAAGAAGATGATCCTGAAGTAATCTTGAGCGAGCAAAATAAATAAGAGAATAAAAATAGATTAATCAAACCATATATAAAAGATTATAAAATGAAGAAATATATAGCACCTACAATGGATGTTATGGAGGTAGAAGCAGCTAACCTCTTGGCTGGTTCTAGTAATGCTGTAAATAAAACATTGAGCGATTCTACGCCAAATGATGTAACCTTCCACTCTCGCGAGTTCAGCATCTGGCCTAGCGACGAGGAAGAGTAATAATATAAATTTTTATACAATGAATAAATTATCAGTCATAGCTTCCCTTCTCTTGGCTGTGTCCACCCAAGCGGTGGCACAGACTTGGGAGGAGGTGAAGGTGGGTGCTACCACTCGCAAGACCCTGACTTATGTGCCAAAGAATGTGGAGGAGTCGCCTGCCTTGGTCATCTCCCTGCATGGTTATAAGCAGGACCCTAACTACCAGATGAAGCAGACGGCTTGGAACGACCTCGCCGACTCTGAGCACTTCATCGTAACTTATCCACAGGGTAATGGCAATGCTTGGGACATCTCAGGAAATGGCGACATCCAGTTTGTCGAGCAAATCATGAGCGATATGGAGCTGAAACACAATGTGGACAAGAACCGCATCTATGTCTCAGGATTCTCCATGGGCGGCATGATGACGTATCACTGTATGGCTAAACTTGCCGACAAGGTGGCAGCCTTCGGTCCAGTGAGCGGTATCCCAGTGGACTATCGCAACCCTTCGTCCACTCGCAAGGTGCCTATCATGCATATCCATGGTACTGGCGACGACGTGGTGAAGTGGGGCGGCGACCCTACGCATCCTGCCGGCGGCTATGGCAGAATAGATGAATATGTGAAGAAGTGGGCTGCCTTTGATGGCTGCGATGTGGACAACCCTAAGGTGGTGCGCCCTTATCCTACCAACAATACCGCTGCCAATGCCACCCGCACTATCTATACCAATGTGAATGATAATGTGGAGGTGAACCTCATCGCCATAGATGGCAAGGGACACTGGCATTCCAATGAGCCTAATGGTGTGCATAGCACCAAGGAACTCTGGGCTTTCTTCAAGCGATATAAGCTGAACCAGTCTACTGCTCCCAATCCTAACTTTCAGGTGTATCTCTGCTTCGGACAGTCGAACATGGAGGGCAATGCCGCCATCGAGGAGCAGGATAAGACGGGCGTAAACCCTCGTTTCTTGGCGATGTATACCCTGGACAATGCGCAGGCTGGATGGACGATGGGCAAATGGCATACCGCCGTTCCGCCTCAGGCTCGTCCTTATACCCGTCTGTCGGTAGTGGATTACTTTGGCAGAACGATGGTGGATAATCTGCCAGAGGATGTCAAGGTGGGCACGATTACCGTAGCTGTGGGTGGTGCCAGCATCGACCTCTTCGACAAGGACAAGTATCAGGCTTATCTCAATGATGCCAAAACTGCCGACTGGCTTCGCAATTATGCCAAGGAATATGGTGGCAATCCATACGGTCGCCTCATCGAACTGGCTAAGATAGCGCAGAAGAAGGGCGTGATCAAGGGTATCCTCCTGCATCAGGGTGAGACCAACAACTGCGATCAGACATGGCCTTCTAAGGTAAAGAAGATTTATGAGGATATGCTTGCCGATTTGGGACTTGATGCCAAGGATGTACCGTTGCTTGTGGGGGAATTGGGACAGAAAGACCAGAACGCTGCCTGCTGGGGACATAATGCCATTATCGACAATATCGCTGCTACGATTCCTACAGCCCATGTCGTTTCTTCCAAGGATTGTCCTCTGCAGAACGACCGACTCCATTTCACAGCAGAAGGCTATCGCATGTTTGGCAAGCGTTATGCCGACGTGATGCTGGAGCAGCTAGGTGTTATCCCTGTGGAGAATCGCAACTACTTTATCCGCTATGAGTCTCATGCCGGTGCCAACCTCTGGGATCAGCAGGCCGTCTATACCTTGCCTAAGGCATTGGAGAAGGATGCCAAGTATTCGCTTACCATGAAGGTGAGAACCTCTGCCGATTGCGAGACCTTGGGCTTTTGGCCTATCTGGAATGCCAGCACCAATAAGAATCAGTGGGGAGGCAGTAAGGATGTGCAGTATCTGGAACCCTATCCTGTTGAGGCTGGTGAGTGGAAGACCTTGACTTGGAAGTTTACAGCCCAGTTCCCATTGGATGCCTTCCAGTTTGTATTCGGTGGATATACGGGTAATCTCGACATCGACGACTTGGTATTGGTAAAGGATGGCACCACGGAGAACTTGATTGGTAACGCCGATTTCTCAGCAAAGCATATTCAGGGATGGAGCACCAACTGGAAGGGACCAAACTATTATCTTGCCAATGATGCTTACCAGTCTACTGGCATCACTCAGCCATCGGTAGTAGCGCAGCCTTCCCAGCAGGACGATGCTTACTATACGCTTCAGGGCGTACGTGTCAGCCATCCTACAAGAGGAATCTTTATTCACAAGGGTAGAAAAATTGTGATGAAGTAGTTAGGTTTTGTGATAAAATTAAAATAGTTTTGTTGTTTAGATGTCCTTTCACCTTTCATCTATCTTCTCGCATTTCAGATAGATGTGGTGAAAGGACTTTTTGCCTTTAACTCCTGTTCCTAATGATTGCAAGTCCTAGAATCGCATATCTTTTGGCGACCGCCGTGCAATCTTTTGGCGACCGCCACACGATATTATTGCGACCGCCACGCAATCTTTTGGCGACCGCCAAAAAATCTACGGAAGGCATTCTTCTCACTATTACATACGCCACTTGTAGGCATCAAGCCCTACGCTTGTAATCATTCAGTACTGGGAGGGCAGGTAACAAACCTGCCCTCCCAGTGCATTTTGATACGTTTGATAAAGTATTTGATACATGGCGCAAAGCCTATCTCGGATTATTCTTGTAATTTTGCAACGAATAAACAATTTAATCATATACGAATGAAAAAGAAACTATTGATTTTAGGAGCTTTGCTCATGGGATTGACGAAAGTTTCGGCTGCAGTAGACCCAAACTTTCAGATTTATCTTTGTTTCGGACAGTCTAATATGGAGGGAAATGCCGCCATTGAGGACGAGGACCGAACTGGCGTGGACCCTCGATTCATGGCGATGTATGCCGTGGATGACGAGAAGGCAGGATGGAAGAAAGGCGAGTGGCATATAGCCGTTCCACCTCAGGCACGTCCTTCCACAGGACTTACCCCAGTGGATTACTTCGGCAGAAAGATGGTGGCTAATCTGCCAGAGAATGTGAAGGTGGGTACCATCACCATAGCCGTGGGCGGAGCCAGCATCGACCTCTTCGACAAGCGCACCTATAAGGCTTATCTCAAGAAGCAGCCCGACTGGATGAAGCAGTTTGCCGCAGGCTATAATGGCAATCCATACGCCCGACTCATCGAGCTGGCCAAGATAGCACAGAAGCAGGGTGTGATCAAGGGCATCCTCTTGCACCAGGGCGAAACCAACAATGGCGACCCTAACTGGCCTAACCGTGTGAAGACTATCTATAACGATATCCTCAAGGACTTGAATTTGAAGGCTGCTGATGTACCTTTGCTTGTTGGCGAGACCGTGCAGAAAGACCAGGGCGGAAGTTGCTGGGCACATAACGCCGTGGTAGATTCCATCGCCAAGACCATTCCTACAGCTCACGTCATCTCTTCCAAGGGATGCCCTCAGCGTGGCGACGGATTGCACTTCATCGCCGAGAGTTATCGCACGATGGGTAAGCGCTATGCCAACATGATGCTCTCGCTGCTCGGCATTCTCCCAGATGCCAACTATCCTCGTGTGGATAAGGACCATCGAGCTTACGTCAAGCTCCATGCGCCAGAGGCTAAGGAGGTAATCTTCGATATCTGTGGCAAGAAATATCCTATGAAGAAGGATTATGATGGCGACTGGTATGGCGTGTCTGACCCATTGGTAGTAGGTTTCCACTACTATTTCCTGAATGTGGATGGTGTGCAGGTAGTGGATCCTGCCAGCGAGACCTACTACGGTTGGTGCCGCGAGGCTGGCGGCTTGGAAGTGCCAGAGGGCGATGAGGGCAATTACTATCGTCCACAGCAGGGTGTGGCTCAGGGACAGGTGCGTTCGGTATCTTACTATGCGGCTTCCCAGGGCAAGTTCCGCCGTGCGATGGTTTATACCCCTGCCGAGTATGAGACCAACCCAACGAAGCGTTACCCAGTGCTCTATCTTCAGCACGGCATGGGCGAGGACGAGACAGGCTGGAGCCATCAGGGCTTGATGAATCATATCATGGACAACCTGATAGCCGAGGGCAAGGCTGAGCCAATGATTGTGGTGATGGAGAGTGGCGATGTGAAGAAGCCATTCGTGCCACGTCCTGGCAAGAATGTGGATGAGGAGCGCAATCAGTATGGTGCTTCCTTCTATGATGTCATCATCAAGGACTTGATTCCGATGGTGGATAAGACCTTCCGCACCAAGACCGATCGTGACCATCGTGCGATGGCAGGTTTGTCATGGGGTGGATGCCAGACTTTCAATACCGTATTGAACAATATGGATAAGTTCTCTGCCTTCGGTACCTTCAGTGGTGCGCTCTTTGGCGTGGACGTGAAGACCTGCTTCAATGGCGTGTTTGCCGATGCAGATAAGTACAACAGCCAGATCAAGTATATGTTTATGGGCTGTGGTTCGGAGGAGAACTTTGGCACCGAGAAGATGGCGCAGCAGTTGAAGGACCTGGGCATCAAGCTCGATGTCTATGTATCTCCAGGCACTCATCACGAGTGGCTCACCTGGCGCAGATGCCTGAAGGAATTCGTTCCTCATCTGTTTAAGTAAACGATGCGGAAGTGTGTAACTTTGCCCCCAAGAATAAACAAAGAGTGAAGACTCTACCAAAAGCGACTAACAAAATCTTTCTAGATATGAAGACGAAGTCATTTTTCATCTCTCTTATATTTGCCTCAGTGCCTGGTGCATTGATGGCGCAGTTACCTTATCAGAACCCAGATCTTTCGGCTCACGAGAGAGCTGTCGATCTCTGTGGTCGCCTCACCCTGGAGGAGAAGGCATCCTTGATGCTGGATGATTCCCCTGCCATCCCACGACTGGGCATCAAGCGATTCCAATGGTGGAGCGAGGCTCTGCATGGCGTGGCTAACATGGGTGACGTAACCGTATTCCCGGAGCCTATCGGTATGGCGGCTTCATTTAATGAGGGCTTGGTGTTTAGGGTGTTTGATGCCACATCGGATGAGATGCGCGCCAAGTGGAATGAACTGCAGAAGAGCGGTGGGGACGTAACTCGATTTCATGCCCTCTCGGTATGGACTCCGAATGTGAATATCTTCCGTGACCCTCGTTGGGGACGTGGACAGGAGACATACGGTGAGGATCCATACCTCACCACCCAGATGGGATGCGCCGTGGTGCGTGGCTTGCAGGGACCGGAGACTACCAAGTATCGTAAGCTCTGGGCTTGTGCCAAGCACTTCGCCATCCATAGCGGTCCGGAGTGGGCTCGACATACTGATAACATCACCGACCTTTCACCTCGTGACCTTTGGGAGACTTATCTCCCTGCCTTCAAGTCGCTGGTGCAGGATGCCAAGGTGAGGGAGGTGATGTGTGCTTATCAGCGTTGGGATGATGAGCCTTGTTGTGGTAATACCCGTTTGCTCCAAAATATATTGCGATATGAGTGGGGATTTAAGTATCTCGTGGTGTCTGACTGTGGGGCCGTTACCGACTTCTGGGAGAATCATAAGGTGTCTAGCAATGCCAAGAACGCTGCTGCCAAGGGTGTGCTGGCTGGTACGGATGTGGAATGTGGATTCAACTATGTGTATAAGTCGGTACCTGAGGCGGTGAAGTATGGTGCATTGACAGAGGAAGAGGTGGACAAGCATGTGATTCGTCTGCTGGAAGGTCGCTTCGATTTGGGTGAGATGGACGACAATAAACTGGTGTCTTGGTCTAGCATCCCATCGTCTGTGCTCTGTAGCAAGGCGCATCGCCAGTTGTCGCTCGACATGGCTCTCCAAACTATGACGCTCTTGCAAAACAAGAATGATATTCTGCCTCTGAACAAGCAAACCAAGAAAATTGCTTTCATCGGTCCGAATGTGGATAATGAGCCGATGATGTGGGGCAACTATAATGGCACGCCTCGCCAAACCATCACAATCCTCGATGGCATCAAGAGCCGATTAAAGAAGAGCCAGATTGTTACCTTCAAGGGGTGCGACTTGGTAAACGACCAGACGCTCGATTCTTATTACGACCAGTGCTCGATGGATGGTAAGACTGGATTTAAGGGCACTTTCTGGAACAATCGCAAGAGCGAGGGTAAGCCTGTAACCGTAACTTACGAGAAGAATCCCGTGCAGGTTACTACCTATGGTCAGCATTCCTTTGCTCCTAACGTGAAGTTGACTGACTTCTCTGCCAAGTACGAGACCGTGTTCCGTCCAAAACAGACGGACAAGGTATTGCTCGATGTGGCTGGTTGTGGTCATTACGAAGTATATCTCAATGGCGAGAAGAAGGCAGAGCAGTCTATCTGGCGCACCACGGATTCTCGCATCGAGTTTGAGGGCGAGAAGGGCAAGGAATATAAGATAGAGATTCGCTATGCGGATATTCCTACTTATAATGCCGATATCAAGATTAGCATCGGGCATGAGACTCCGATAGATTATACTGCTTCTATCCAAAAGTTGAAGGATTGCGAGACGGTGGTATTTGTGGGTGGTATCGCACCACAGCTAGAGGGTGAGGAGATGCCTGTGAATCTTCCAGGATTCAAGGGCGGCGACCGTACCGACATTGAGTTGCCACAGGTGCAGCGTGCTTTCTTGCAGGCATTGAAGAAAGCAGGCAAGAAGATTGTCTTCATCAACTGCTCGGGCTCGGCGATGGCATTGACTCCTGAGACTGAGTGCTGTGATGCCATCTTGCAGGCTTGGTATCCAGGCCAGGAAGGTGGCGAGGCGGTGGCTCGTGTGCTCTTTGGCGAGTACAATCCATCGGGCAAGTTGCCAGTTACCTTCTATCGTGACTCCAAGCAGTTGCCTGATTTCAAGGATTATAGTATGAAGGGCAGAACCTATCGCTATATGAACGATGCCCTCTTCCCATTCGGTTATGGCAAGAGCTACACCTCTTTTAATATAGGAGATGCCAAGCTATCAAGCAGTACCTTGAAGAAGGGAGAGCAAATCAAGTTGACCATCCCTGTACGCAATGTGGGCAAGAAGGATGGCACCGAGGTGGTGCAGGTGTATGTGAAAGACCCTACTGACACTGATGGTCCATTGAAGAGCCTCAAGGCATATCAGCGCATAGAGGTAAAAGCCGGTGCAACAGCCCAAGCCGTCATCTCCCTGGACAGTAAGAACTTCGAACTCTTCGATGCTGCCACCAATACCGTCCGTGCCAAGGCAGGTAACTATGAAGTATATTATGGTAATAGCTCGGCAGACAAGGACTTGAAGAAGATAATGGTAAATTATGAATATTAAGAAAACTTTATTCTGTGCCTTGGCTTGTACTGTAGAGGTTGCAGCCTTGGCGCAGAATCCAATTATCAACAGTCAGTTTACGGCAGACCCAACGGCTCGCGTGTTTAATGGGAAGATATATCTCTATCCTTCTCATGACATACCGAGTCCGATAGAGAAACTGAAGACTTGGTTTTGTATGCCTGATTATCATGTCTTCTCATCCAGCAATCTGACGGATTGGGAAGACCATGGTGTCATCGTATCGCAGGACAAGGTGCCTTGGGTACAGGATGGGAGCTATACAATGTGGGCTCCAGACTGTGTATGCAAGGATGGTAAGTATTATTTCTATTTCCCTGCTGCTCCCAAAGGAGAGGAGAAGGGATTTGGAGTGGGCGTGGCTATCGCTGACCATCCAGAGGGACCATTCATGCCTATGTGGAAGCCGATAGAAGGCATCCATGGTATAGACCCTTGTGTGCTGATCGACCGTGATGGACAGGCATATATCTATTGGGCTGGCATGGGGCTGCACATGGCTAAGTTGAAACCCAATATGATGGAGCTCGCCTCTGAGCCGCAGGCTGTGGAGGGATTGCCAGAAGGATTCAAGGAAGGACCGTTTGCCTTCGAACGAAATGGAAAGTATTATTTTACCTTTCCTTGGGTAAGGGAAAAGGATGGAACGGAGACTTTGGCATACGCCATGGCTGACCATCCGATGGGACCTTTTACTTTCAAGGGTGTCATCATGGATGAGTCTCCTACGAAATGTTGGACGAATCATCATTCCATCGTGGAATATCAGGGACAGTGGTATCTCTTCTATCATCATAATGATTATTCGCCTCAGTTCGACAAGAACCGCTCGGTGCGTATCGACTCCCTGAACTTCAATCCTGACGGAACGATACAGAAGGTGATTCCTACGCTAAGAGGTGTGGGATTGACGAAAGCTCGTTCGCACATTCAGATAGACCGCTATTCTGCGCTGCAAGGCAAGGGTATAGGTATTGACTATCTGGATAAAAACAATTGTTTTGCCGGATGGAAGACTCTCTTCTCTAAATCGAATACTGCTCTTATATATAATAAGGTGGATTTCGGTAACGAGGAGGTGGAAGAAATCACCGTTCGTGCCAAGTCGCCAAAGGGCGGTGTGCTCGTAGTCAGAGCCGATGGCAAGAAGGGTAATATCATCGCTAAGGTGAAGATTCCAAAGTCGGCTGCCTGGAAGAATGTCCGTGCCCAGGTGCTCCATGCTCCTCTGGGTGTTCATGCTCTCCATGTATCCTTGCAGAGTGGAGCCGATGTAGAGGTTGACTGGTTGGGCTTTGATGCGTTGCCTTGGGAAAAGGGAGCTTTCGAAACTCACCAGTATCGTAATCTCTTTGCCGAAATGGGCTATAGGCAGGCTGATATTGACAAGAAATTAAACGAAGTGTTCCATGATGTATTCTATGGCAAGAACAAGGTTTATTTCGAGGTGGGTGATTCCATGGGATATGTCAGCGATGTGAAGAACAATGATGTGAGAACCGAAGGAATGTCGTATGGAATGATGGCTGCCGTACAGTTTGGCAAGAAAGACATTTTCGACCGCCTCTGGCGATGGAGCAAGAGATACATGCAGCATCAGAAAGGACCATATAAAGGCTATTTTGCCTGGAGTTGTAAGACTGATGGAACGAGAAATGCGCAGGGAGCCGCATCGGATGGTGAACTCTATTTCGTAACTTCGCTCATCTTTGCATCCAACCGATGGGGCAACGATACAGGAATCAACTATCTGAAGGAAGCGCAGAATATCCTGGATTGCAGTATGCAGAAAGTGGGAATGGACCGCACAGCTCCGCTTATCAATCTCGAACACCAGCTCATCACCTTTACGCCTGATCATTGGGGCGGGAAGTTTACCGATCCTTCTTACCATCTTCCTGCCTTTTACGAGGTTTGGGCGAAATGGGCTAACGATGGACGTTCTCAGTTCTGGAAGGAGTGTGCCGAGAAGAGCCGTGAGTTCCTGCATAAGTGCATCAATGAGAAGACGGGCTTGAATCCGGATTATTGCAACTATGATGGCAGTCTGATGAAGACCGGCCAGTTGCTGGGTGATGCTTTCCGTTATGACTCATGGCGTGTTCCAATGAACATAGCGCTCGATTATTCCTGGGCTTGCAAGGATAAGGAGTGGCAGCAAAAATATGCCAATACGCTGCAGAACTTCCTGTATAGTCAGGGTATTGATTCTTTCCTGGACCAGTATAATGTAGATGGCACGATGGTAGAAGATATTCTACCGGCAGGTACGGCTCCTGAGGCGCTCCGTCATTCTATCGGTTTCGTTGCCACTGCGGCTGCGGCTTCTCTGGTCAGCAACCATGTAAAGGGCAGGGAATTCGTCAGTCATTTCTGGAATGCCAAGCATGAGCCAGACAAGGAAGGTTTCTTCGATGGCTACTACGACGGACTGTTGCGTCTCTTTGCCTTCATGCATCTGAGTGGTCGTTATCAGATTATCGAACCTCAAAAATAAAATGAATAGTCTATGAACAACTTTTTCAATAAAATAGTTAGAGTGTTTTGTTTATGTGTATTTCTTTTTGGGAATTCCTCTGCGGATGCCCAAAATAAGGAATTACCTGCAGACATCAATCCTTATTTCGGACCGGTAGGCAAGCAGCCTGTCATGCCCAATGCGGCTGGCTTTATTCAGAGATGGTTGCTCCTGGAACCAATCTCTGTGCCTGTCAAGAGCAATGTCGTTTTTACTGATTCTTATCTGAAGGAGAAGTTCTATACGCAGTATTTCTCAAAACAGATGGAAATCGTACCTAAGGATGGAACCGTCGTGAAGGTGGGGAAGGAAAAGGAAAAGCTGAAATGGCATGCGCTGGACAGCAAGCTCTATAACGTGAAGCTCTTCCGTTTCGCTACTTCGTTCGGAAAACCCAAGTATGGTGTCTTGTTCTGGGCGGTTACCGTTATTGATTGCCCTGAGGAGATGAAAGACGTCCGCCTGGCTGTCGGTTCTAATGGTGCCTCCATGTGGTGGCTCAATGGTGAGGAGGCTGTGATGCTGGAGGGAGATCGCCGCATGGTGAAGGATGACGTGGTATCTCCGAAACTCACCTTGCGAAAGGGACGAAACATCTTGCAAGGAGCCGTTATCAATGGTCCGGGCATGAGCGATTTCTGCCTTCGATTTATTGATGAGCAGGGCAATCCGGTAAGAAATCTATCTATTAACGTAAAGTAAGGAAATACATGAGACATATATTGTATATAGGCATTCTGGGTGCCGTCTTGGCAGCCTCTGTGGATGAGGCTCAAGCACAAGTGGGAGAACCTTTTATCCACGACCCTTCTACCATTGCAGAGTGTAATGGCAAGTATTATACCTTTGGAACGGGCGAAGGTGGACTCTGGTCGGCTGATGGATGGACTTGGCAGAGTGGGGCTGTGCGCCCTGGCAGAGGTGCTGCACCGGATGTCTTGAAGATTGGCGACCGTTATCTGGTGGCATATAGTGCTACGGGAGGAGGATTGGGAGGAAGCCATGCAGGCGATGTGCTAACGATGTGGAACAAGACGCTTGACCCGAATTCTCCTGACTTCAAATATACCAAGCCCGTAGTGGTGGCATCTTCATTGGCAGATGAGGACTGTGATGCCATTGATGCTGGACTTTTGCTCGACCCTACGACTGGCAGGCTTTGGCTGAGTTATGGCACCTATTTCGGCTTTATTCGATTGGTGGAACTCGACCCTAAGACGGGCAAGCGAGTGGAGGGGAACGAACCCATCAATATCGCCATCGATTGCGAGGCGACCGACCTGATATATCGTGATGGCTGGTATTATCTCTTGGGTACGCATGGCACTTGTTGTAATGGTCCTAACTCCACCTACAATATCGTGGTGGGACGTTCTCGCCAAGTTACAGGTCCATACGTTGACAATGTGGGCAGAGAGATGTTGCAAGGTGGCGGCAAGATGGTGATAGCCGCCAATCATCTGAAGACGGGTCCAGGACATTTCGGTAGATACATCGAAGAAAAGGGTGTGGAAAAGATGTCCTTCCATTATGAGTCTGACTTTAAGCAAGGGGGCAGAAGCGTCTTGGCTATCCGTCCGCTGGTATGGAAGAATGGTTGGCCTGTGGCTGGTGACGAATTTCATGAGGGTACTTATGAGATTGAGTCGGAGCGTAGAGGCTATGCCTTGGAGATGGCTGTGGATTTCGTGAGAATGCAACGTGATATCGAACCTTTTTGGATCAAGCCAACCAAACCATTGAAGGAAATCCAACCACAGAGCTTGAAGGAAGTGGAGAAGGACTGGCCAAAGGGTGATGTCAAGGTGAGAATGAGCGACTATATGTTCCGTCCTCATCAGAAGTGGACGATTACGGCTGCTGGCAAGGGCGGTTATCTGGGCGGTCCATACTATAAGATATGTATAGAGGGCACCACTCGTTGTCTTACCGCAACCGCTCAGCATGATGTCATCGCCAAACCTGAGTTTACTGGTGAAGATGCCCAACTCTGGCGCATAGACCAGTTGACAGATGGCACTTATCGCATCATGCCTAAGGCAGTGCCAGACACTGAAGAGAAACTGGCATTGGTTTCACTCGGCGACTGTACCCCAG